>MDSV01248955.1_pt1 | contig 22586 bp, 18 predicted proteins | sample 810851 | NCBI WGS metagenome assembly MDSV01 (sample SAMN05326640, study PRJNA326480) | marine metagenome | isolation source: seawater | place: Atlantic Ocean: North East | collected 2012 | reverse complement strand
TATCAATAATTCCGCAGGAATATCGTAAAACGTAGTCATATAAACACACCGAGCAATTTGCCGACTAAACTCCCCTATATGAAAAGAACGGGTAAAACGCAATACTTTCGTGTTACCAAGGGCAACAAAATGCAAGTCTTGATGAAGGTGTATCGCTTGCACTCACCATGCAGAAGGCTTTGGCTCAGAACCCTAATCTACTTAGGACTCTGTTAGGACTTTCTTTTACCTTGATATTCATCTTAGCATACGCTGTATATGGAGCCACAGTATCTCCTTCATACTACCTTTATCAAACAGATGCTGTAACAACTACTCACTCAACTGCCGAGACAGAATCATTGTATGATTCTGACGAAAATACTACTACTTGGTATTGGAATATTCCAGCAAATGGTGTGAATTTAACATGGGTTAATTTAACCGCGACCGAATTATCTGATGATTCAATTATTAAATTAATCAATGTTGGTGGACTTTACAGTAACCGGCTTTTAGGTGTAGAGGATGCAGATAAGTTCAGTTGTGAAGATTCATGCTATCAAAATACAACCCATGAGGCAATCAGTGAAGATGGTGAGGATGTTTCAATCTACTCGATGACTACCACTGATCCTGGTAGACGCAATAACGGAACTGTATATGCCAAATCATTGGATGATGCTACAGAAAAAGCTAGAGAAATTGTAGATTATACTCACTCTCCATCATCTATTAGAGTAGAAATCATAGAAAAGGGCGACAGGCAAACTTCGCCAACAATTATTTTGACGACTGTTAATGAGGATTTTGAAGAAATCGAAGTATTTTCAATCGATGCGGGAACAGAATTCTTATGGTCTCTTGCTGCAGTCATTGGTTGCTTTTCTATGCTCTTAATACCCTCATTCGGGCTATATTTTGCCGCACGTGCTAAAGAAAGGAAAAATGAACTTAAACTAAAGTTGGCCGAAGAGTCTGTCGATAACGTACTCCAAGAAGAATAAGCGCCATTGCCCTCATATAGATTGTATGTTTTGGATTAAACGATGCGCGGGGTAAAATTAGTATCACTAATACTTCTCGCCACATTCTTTTTAGCATCATTAAATCCGCTGGTTGAATCAAATCTAGGAGTCCACGATGATTATCAGGCATCGGGTAAATCAACAGGAGTTGATCTGTCTGTGGATAGTGTTTCATTTAGTTATAGTTCGACATCTGATGAAATGAAATATCGGATGTTTTCATCAAATTATCCAATACAGGATTTCAATAGACCAGATATTCTATTTGCAGTGGATGCAGTAATAGACGTGCCGATAATAATAGATTTCACTGTGAAGAACTTAGGGTCTACGAGTTCAGGTAACTTCAATGTCATTATATCAGTATTACACAACGAATATTCCAATTTTGAATTGCATAATGAATCAATTTCTATCAATTCAATAAACGGTGGAAACTCCGCAACAGGTCAAAAAACTATTATTCCAACATACTCAGGAAACCATACATTGAGGATTTTTCCAATCTCGAGTATAGTTGATGATAATCCAAACAACGACCAACTGCTAAGAACATTCACAGTTGCATCTAAATATTTTAATTGTGATGACTTCACCGGATGGTCAGTAGGCACTCAATGGGGTTCAAACTCTGATACAGCATTATCAGAAGGTTCAGCATGCCATGTTGGAAATGGACAAACATCCACTTATTCTAATAATCTAAACACTGCACTAATAACACCATACATGGACATGTCTGATGCAGTAAGTAATCCGTCGAGAACAAACGGTATAACATTCTTTTACACTGGTAGCATATTATCTGGAGATATAATGAAAATCTATGTTAGCGATATAAACGGAATTTGGAATGAAATAGCCTCAGTTAGTGGAACAGTTGACCAAATTTTCACTGATGGAGCTAATTGGCAAACCTGGTCAGTAAATCATGCTGGGGCACAATCACCATTGATTCCAGTACAACAACAATATTTCCATTCCCAAACACAGTTCAAATTTGAATTTACAAGCGATTCTACTAACACTGATATTGGTTTATGGATGGATGAAATTGTTATTGTTTATGATCAGAAGGTGAAACCAAAAGAGTATGGAATATCTGTGAATGGAATATCATCCAATGGCGCAGTACCTGGGGGATGGGGTAAAGCAACTGTGGAATTAAGTAATACGGGAAATATCACCGAGACTTTTACCCCTGCAATATCCGGACTACCAAATAATTGGAATTTATATTACTCCACAACAACCGGTGTAAGTATAAATCCAGCATACGGAATTACTTTGATGCCAGGAGAATCAAGACAGATTGACATCAACTTCCAACCAGAAACTTCAGCAAATCAGGGGCTATATCAAGTAACTTTCACTGGCCATTCAAAGCAATATATTACAGTCCAGTCACAACTAAATATTCAATTCCAAGTTATACCGGATAGAATTCCTGAAATAATTGGACCGTCAACTATGCCTGGTTGTCAACCAGGAAATACTTGTACATTCGAGATAGGGGTGAGAAATGTGGGTGGAGCAACTGATGTATTTGACATCGAAATTAATTCTGTAGATATGCCTTTGGGGTGGAGCGTTGCATTGGCATGGAATCAGCCGAGCAGTGTACTTTCACAACCCGGAGTGATAAATGAAATTCTCATGACTTACACAGTACCATCTAATGCTATACCCGATAGTGTAGGTAAATTTGATTTCAAAGTTATATCTCAAAATGATTCTTCAAGATTTGATTTAGAGGAAATCGAGCTGAGTGCCTCCATGGTAAGTAATGCGGAAATAGAAATGGATCAAGGTAGCCTAAATTCCAACTGGTCTATGACTCCGGGTGAAACAAGAATAATTTATTACAATATTTGGAATAATGCTTCTAGTCAAGATATCTTTACACCTTCAGTTAAAATTAGAGAAATGGGGCAATGGATAATTGAACAACCAACGCAAACTAGTTTAGTGATTAATTCTGGCAAGAATTCCGTATTCAGTATTTCAATTACTGCACCTGAACAATCGCAAGTAGGGGATGTTTGTCCAAAAATTACACCAGAGATTATCTCGTCAAGAAGTGGCGCAACATTCACTGGAGCGGAATTTGATGAAATAGAGGTGTCTCGTAGAGATGATTTGAGTATAGTACTAACAGATGGAAATCTAGAGTTTGAACCAGGAATTTCGAATGTGATTAGTTTAGAGATCGAAAATAAAGGCAATGGACCAAATGACGCTAAGATAGAGGTTGTTGGCATACCAGATGATTGGTCATGGGAAATGGCTTATGGAGGAATTATGATTAATAATCCGATTAGATTATCTGCAATTTATGATTTGGATTATGCTAAGCAAATTGAACTTTACATTAATCCCAACTCAACCACCCTAGCAGGAAGTACATACCAGTATACCATCAAGGTCTCTTCATTTGATGAGGCTATTGACTATAATTACTCAGATAACGAAATAGAATTGCAAGCAACTATTTCCACTAAACATGATGTAGTTGTAAACACATTAGAAAGTGAAATGTTTTCAGGAGTAGGAAATTCTACATTTGTTAAAGCTTCAATACAGAATATGGGTAATACCTTCGAGAGTAATGTATTAATTAGAGCAAGAGTGAGTTCACTGGACGATAATTTGAAAATAGATCCATACTTTACGATTGGTCAAAATGGTATATTTTTCGAATTGGACCAATTCCAAACTATCAATTTAGATATCGGGCAAATGTACGACCTTGAAGTCGGATTTAAGATACCTTCAACCACGGAAATTGGAACTAAATTTGTCGTTACTTTCGACATTCAGTCAACAAATGGCAGTGGATTAGTATTTCAAACTGCACAATCGATGATTGAAGCGGACTACAGACGTTCAATGGTTGTGGAGTTATATTCGCAAAGTCTTGACATTATCGATGAAAGTATGGGTGCAAAAGCAAACATAAACTTGACATCGACATCTACAATTGGTGAATCTTTTACAATCAATCTGGACTTACCTGAAGATTGGCAAGCTGTTTGTTCAGGAATAATATTGAGCGAGAATGGAACTATCATAGAGAATAACCCTGGCTACTTACAAGAACAATTCACTACTACTCAATGCGAAATTTTCCCCTTGAAAGGGGAGGATTCGGGAACTGTAATGTTTAGTATAGTAAACGAAGATGGTACATTAAGTTGGACAGAGTCTAGGACATATGAATTTGAACGTAACACAGATGAATCATTCAATGTTTCAACAAATATGATTGCAGGTTCAATAGCTGGAGTACTCGCTATTGCAATTCTATCGATATTGGTCTTGAAGTTCAGAAATAGAGAAAATGATGAAGAGGACGCTCAAATAAGCAATCCAACTCCTTCCGGACCACCGATTTCAGGACCTCCTGTTTCTACCTTCGCAGTGAACAATAATCTATCGAACTCACCAAGTGTAATGATTAGCCAAAATTCACAAATCTCGCCTCAAAATTTGAATGGACCGCCGATTCCGGAATCGGGTCTACCTGAAGGTTGGACTCAAGAGCAATGGCAGTATTATGGACAAAAATACTTAGACAACTTGAACGCCGGTGGGAACTGATGAACTATCCACCGCTGTGGTATGCCCTTTGGTTTATGATTTCATTTTGCGGAATTGCAACGTGGTATTTGAGGAACTTTACTCAAAAGGTGCAATTGACTAGATTAATAGCTTTGATCGGAGTTGTTTCTATGCTAAGCATGGTATTTTGGACTTTCATTGAGTTTTGAGGGATATTTATGAAAATCGTAGGCATGGAAAAACATCACATGAAGGATAAATACCCTTGCAGACTCCCGGTATGGTGGGGGAATATTGGAGAAATTGGGGCGCATCCAAATGTTCAAGGAGTTACTGGGAGAAAGGTAGTCCTAAGAATCGAAAAAAGATTTACTAGAATTGAGAAATTAATGGCTAGAATTTTCCGGGCACCACGTGAAGTAAGGCGGCCTTTAGATACGATGAACAGTGTCTTATGGGAATTATGCGATGGAAAAAACACATTCGAGGAAATTTGTAACTACTTAGACTCCACTTTTCATGAAGATATTGCACCTGTGGTCGAGAGGACAAAACGAGGCATAGAGCAATTTAAGAGTCAAAATTTAGTAACGGTTTTAGACACTCGGTTTAATGACAAATGGGAGATAAAACGCGGAGTTACACCACCAAATCAAACTCTCGAAGAACTAGACCCCGAGTTGGGAATCGATGTAGAGGAAGAATAGTTATTCACCGGTTGGCTCCCAAACTAGCCTCATACCAATTCCATCACTTTTTCTAGTAGAAACCGATTTATTTCTTGCTGAACATCTAGTAGAATCACTCTCAGTAAACCAACTTCCCCCACGATGAACATAGAAATCTTCCAATTCAATCGTGTGAGCATCTTGTGATGATGAATGCTCAGAATAATTCTCTGCATAGTTATCTTGACACCATTCCGATACATTGCCATAAAGATCCAAAATACCCCATGGAGTAGGTTTCTTTTGACCTACAACTTTTGTTGATGCGCCGGAATTACCTGCATGCCACCCATAATCACCTAATTCGGAATCTTTGTTCCCAAAGAACCACCTAGTTTGAGTACCTGCTCTAGCGACAAACTCCCATTCCGATTCAGTGGGTAGTCGCCATATCCCCGTTAGTCCTAAATGAACTTCATCGCCATAAGTCTGATTTAATTTTTCAATAAAACGATTCGCATCATGCCATGATATAGATTCAACTGGCTGTAATCCTGAACTCCATCCCTCGGTAAATTTTGATGGATTATCGCCCATTACAGATGACCAATGTACTTGAGTAACTGGCCTTTCACCAATAAAAAAGGGCCTAGTGATTTCGACTTGATGGACCGGGCATTCTCTTTCCAATCCATCACCAACTTGATCGCCCATTAGAAATTTATCTGGCTCTACAAGAATATATGTTCCACCAAAGGAATCAGAAAAATTTGGACGACTCATGGGTTTTATCACCTTCAAGATAGTTTCTTTGTAGTCTCTATGACAGATTCTACAAGTTTTGTCAATCTATCTACATGATCTTCATCAACTAGATTACCTTCATCGTCAAATGCTTCTTTGACTTTACCAATGGCAAGTTGTTCAGGAACTGGCCAAGCATGAAGCCACCGTAACATAATACGCATATGATTTAGTGTATTTGCGTTTTGAACTCCACCTAGAGTCGACATTAATCCAACAGGTTTACCAGAGATGTGCTTTCCATAAATCCAATCGAAGGTATTCTTCATTGCACCAGACATAGTCCCGTGATATTCAGGAGATGCTGCTAAAATAGCATCGCAGTTTGTTACCAACTCTTGGAAGCGCTTGACATTTTCATTCTCCCAGCAGCCTTCTTCTCCAACAATCGGCAACGGGTCCGTATCCAAATCCCAAAAAATTGTTTCAACACCCATGCCTTTGGCAATATCAAGAGCATGGTTCACCAGCATTCCGCATTTCGACGTAGTCCTATACTCGCCACTTAACCCTAAAATCTTCATATTCTCACCATTTATACCAAATCGAACCGGTTATTCAATGTAAGTATTTGACCAATCAAGGATAAGCAATGCTTAAGCAGGGTAGATGATGCCTAAAATGTGAACGACATGTATGGGGATGATGTTGGCGAAAACGCGGACGAAATTAATGATGTGGATGACGTCCAATTTCAAGTCCAATCTCAATTGATGATTGGGGAAGAGTGCTCTAAAAATGATGACCCAAAAGGAGCTTTAGCGGCTTTCAACAAGGCTATTTCATTAGACCCATCGTGTGACATGGCATGGTTTAATCGTGGCGTTCTCCTTGAAGCACAACAAGATGCAAGAGGGGCTAGGCAAGCATTCCAGATATGTCTCGATGTAAATCCTAACCATGCACCTGCCACGGCTAACCTGTGTATATTATTGGAACGAATCGGAGATGAGAGTGGAGCATATGAAATGTCAACTAGAGCATTGGATTTCTATCCAGGCCATCCTGCAATTATGGAGGTTAGAGAAAGATGCTCTGGCAGTGAAACTACGAAGGCAATGGAAGAAATGACTCAAGTTGTCACTACCGACTCATTCAAAGAAGAAGATATGAATACTGCCATGGAAGAAATGGGAGTGGATGATATGAATGCAGTCTTGGAAGAAGCTGTATACCATGATTTAGATGAGAATAAGAATCTCGATATTGATGAACTCCGTTCCGCTGCAGAAGTTGTTGCGGCAACAGAAAATATTCAGGAAAAAATCGAGTTGGTTCAACCTGTCACACAATCGATTCCGCAAGAACCTGAAAATACAGTTCGAGAAGAAATTGTACAAGAATCAAGCAATTCAAGTGTAGACTTGGATGCCTTGGTTGAAGAGGCAACCGAATATATCCGTAATGGTGACCCTGCATCCGGACTTAAAACTCTCAAACCATATTTGAAAAATGAGGCAGCAAATCATGCCCCTTCATGGAGAATTGCCGGAGGGGCAATGGCTAGATTAGATCTCGATGAACATGCAATATCAGCATTGGAACATGCACAAAAATTAGACCCTTCTAGCGCCAAGGGTTGGTTTAATTTGGGGTCTGTAAAACAAAGACTTGGATATTTAGAAGACGCAGGTACATGCTATGCAAGTGCTCTACGGGAAGACCCGAATTATATCAAACCAGCAATAAAATGGAGTGAAACTTCCAGGGCCATTAATGATATTGAAGGATACTTAACTGCTGCTACAGTCGTAGCAACTTTGGAGCCAAATAATCCAATTAAAATGGAGTTAATCATTACATTGATAGAATTAGCAGAAGGTGAATCAGAAGTTCTAGAACTAGCCAGTGGATTGCCACCTACACTTCCAGCAGGCCCTGATTTAGCATCCAATGCCTTAGCACTGCTAGGAGATGGACAGACGGAACTTCATGCAAGAGCACATTCTGCTATGAATAATCACGTTGAATCTGTTACTCTTTGGAAGGCTTTGATTCAAACGGAAAAAACTAATCCGATTCTTTGGCGCGGACTCTCTAAGTCACTAAGAGCAGCGGGTGATGTGGAAACCTCTGAAAGATGTCGGATGAAAGCTGACTCCTTAGAAAAAGTTGGTGAAATTTCAAACGACCAAATTCAAGAGAAGGTATCTCAACCAAATCAAATAGAGCCAATTCCACAAGTTGCTGCTCCTGAAATACCAGACTTACAACAACAAAATAATGCTAATGAATTATTATTGACTCCCGTAGATAAAAAGCCAGAAACAGAAATTGTTGTTGAATCAAATCCTCAAGTTGATTTGGCTAAAGCTGCCCTAGATGTTCAACAAAATTCTCTTGTTTCTGAACAATTTAAAAATCCTGTTTCGAATTCAATAGCAAATCAAGATATTTCTTGGTATAACCAAGGAGTAGCGTTGATTGAGGCAGGCAAATATAGCGAAGCATTATCCTGTTTTGATAGAGCACTTCCTTCATTTGCCAATGATGATGAAATGGTGATTCGAATACTAAATGGCAGAGGAAATGCTTTTTATTATCTAGAAAACTATCCTGCATGTGTTGAATCATACCATCAAGCTATGCTTATCAGACCTGAGGATGTAAGAGGTAAAACTCTGTACAACATGGGAACAGCATATGCTGAAATGGAACGATATCAAGATTCTATCAAGTGTTTTGAACAAGCCATCCCACGTGGATTGAATAAGGAAGAGATAAAGCGCACTAAAGACCAAATTCGTCGATGTAATATTCTACTAAAAGAGCAAAATAAGAAACTCAAGAAATGAAGGTTTTATTATGGAAAACTCAAATGACCAAGTGGTTGAAAAATTCACAGAAGCAGGCTTGGAAGAGAAGCATGCTAAACTGATAATCGATTTAGCGTGCCATCCACCTTCAAAAGCCAGTGAAATCGGTAAAAGAGTAGGAGTATCTAGAATGGATGCGTATAATTCACTGCGCAAATTGCAAGAGCAAGGCCTTGTAAAGGCTACTTTGGACAAACCAATACGATTTTTCGGAATGCGGATAGAAGAAGTATTCCAGCAGATAATTAGAATAAAGGAAATGGATCTACGTAGAATACAACATAATTTAGAAAATTTAAGTTCGAATTCAGAAATACCAATTATGTCTGTCGACCAAACATCCGACGAAGATACATTCTCAGTCCTCAAAGATCGTCATACAATAATGGCGACTATTGAATCGGTAGTTGCAGAATCGGAGGAGCAAATTTGGTTGCTTCTCGGTAGATGGGGGATTTTGCATTTATTACGCTCCGGGGCTAAGGATGCAATCGAAGAAGCGATAAATCGTGGCGTAGATGTCAAGATAGTAGCGTGTATAGATAAGAAGACTATTCGATTCTTTGATTCCTTAAACGATAGAATTGAAGTGCGTCATCATGAAGATTTTAATCTAAATGGCGTATTTGTTGATGAAGAAGTTGGGATACAATTTGTCCACACAGAAGATACTCCGACTGGGCGCGGAAAAGAAGATACTGCAATTCTTATTGAATCGGGAATGTTGTTGACTGCACAAAGTGAACTGCTTAAGATTCAGTGGAGGGCAGCAAAATCATACCATTCTATTCGAAGTAAAATATTAGATGGGGTAATGACTGAGCCATTAAGACTAAGTCTGGGCGAAGGTTCATTCTATGAGCACTTTAGAACTTCTCTACAAGCTGGAATGTCGCCAAAGCCGACAAGTAATGCTGTGTTGAGGAAAAATGGTTCGGAAGTTAAGTTTGGTAATGAACTGGAGAATGAAACATTATCGGCACTTGGAATAGACTCTGCGATTCTATTCGAGCACATAGGTAGTAGGATTGGTCAAGAACTGGCAGTAAAATTACAACACATTTCGGATGATTCCTTATTTTGGGAAACAATAATTCAAGAATGGAGTGAAATGGGTATGGGTGAAATTGAAATTGATAAACTACCCCCGACAAAAATTATTGTTAAAGATGGTTCAGCATGCGGAGGAAATCCTAATACATCCAAGTTCTTTTGTAATCTAGATGAAAGCGTGTTAAGTGGTATTTTAATGGAACGTCATGGACGTAAAGTATCCACTAGTAAGAGAGAATGTATGGAGACAAAAAATTGCTCCTGCTTCTATGAAATCAACTTTGAAGAGTGAAAAATTGATTAAAATTAAGCACAGGTTCATAGGTGAGAACCCGGTAGCATAGTCATGGATTGTGGAACTTGTGAGACCAGTGCACCCTTAGAAATGCATAAACCGGAAGTTGTCGATGTAAATTTATCGATTTCAGATAATGCCGTCAAGATGTTAGGTGATGCTTTTGGGGATGACCGTTCAATGGCATTACTTGTAGGAGTTTTATCCGGAGGTTGTTCCGGTTATATGTATGATTTACAGATTGTCGAGACAACAGATATAGATTGTCAAGAGATCAACATCGATGGATTTAGAGTTCTAATTCCTAACTCATCCAGCCACTTACTTAACGGAATTCAAATCGACTATGAAGATAGACTGATGGGTGGTGGATTCAAGATTATAAATCCTAACGCCCAATCTTCATGTGGCTGTGGAGAATCTTTTTCCTGAGGTCATCTCATGCCCAAAGCGGCATTTAGCGATTCATATGTCACAATATGGAGAGGTGTTGATTGTCTAACTTTCTTAGATGGTTTGACATCTAATCAGGTCATTAATCTCAAGAAAAATCGTGTTGTTCAAAGTGCATTATTAGATAAGAATGCCAAAATAATTGATTTTCTAACCATCTTAAATCTCGGTGGCTTTTTGGCAATTATTGGACATAAAAATAATTTTCAGCCAATGCTAGATTTTGTTACACCAAAAATTTTGCAAAGTGATGTTAGTATTACCAATATTTCACAGTTAAACGATGTTGCAATTCTGTATGATGAAAAAACCTCCGAAGATATCGGTATTTGTGAATCTAAGGATGATGTAACCTACGCAAGAATAAGTAAAGGTTTCACGTATTGTATCGCTGCTAAAAAAGTGAACTTCGGGGGTGAAGAGATCGATGAAAAATTCCATGAATGGAGAATTTCCAATCTAATGCCCTGGTATGAGTATGAGATAAATAATAAATCAACACCATACTCTTGTGGACTTAATCAATTTGTTCATGATTCAAAAGGATGCTACACTGGGCAAGAAATACTAACAAGAATGAGAAGCAGAAATAGGGGTATAAAAGTTCTAAAAAGTATTCCGAATTCAAAAATCGATATAGAAAAAGTTACCACAAAAGGCCTAGAGAATTCTCTAGTTATTGTAAATCAATAACCGAGAAGTTCTGATAACTGCGATTTATAGAAATTACCAGATTTTTGTAAACTGGATAATTCTTCATCAGTCAAGTCCAATTCAATTATTCTCTCTATTCCGCCAGCACCAAGGATTACTGGGACACCAATGTAGACATCGCTCAAACCATATTGGCCAGTTAGATGAGCTGAGGCTGGAATCATTCTTTTACGGTCATTCAAAACAGCCTCCGCCATAATGGCTGCTGCTGAACCAGGTGCATAGAAAGCAGAACCTCGTTCGAGAAGTTTGACTATTTCTCCACCACCTGATGCGGTTCTTTTACAAATTGCATCTATAGTTTCATCGTCTAACAAATGTGTAATTGAAATTCCACCAACTGTAGTGAATCGAGGTAATGGAACCATAGTATCTCCATGCCCACCTAGAACCATTGCATGAACATCTTCTTCCGAACATCCTATTGCGTCGGCAACAAAATGAGTCATTCTTGCACTATCGAGAACTCCGGCCTGTCCACAGACACGATTTGCTGGAAATCCAGTGACTTTTTGCATGTGATATGTCATCAAATCAAGTGGATTTGTCACCATAATAATTGTTGAATTCGGGGCATGTTGCTTTATGCCTTCTCCGACTTGTTTAACAATCCCAGCATTCTTTGCGATCAAGTCTTCACGCGTCATACCAGGTTGGCGCGGAAATCCAGAAGTCACAACAACGACTTCTGCTCCAGCGATGTCTGAATAATCAGATGTTCCAGTCAAGTTCCCATCATAATTCAAAACTTGACCATTTTGAGACATATCTAAGGCTTTACCCTTAGCAAAGCCTTCATAGATATCTAGCAAGACGATGTCTCCCAACTTTTTCTGTGCCAAAACAAATGCGCATGTTGCACCGACATTTCCCGCCCCAATAACTGCAATTTTTCTTCTCGAACCGCTCATAAATAACCCTCGTTATTATATCCGTATAGTTGGCCGTCAATAAGTTACATGGTTGTAAAAATTATATTTTCAAAGATGAAAATTTTGTTTTCAAGCGTCTTATCTAAAAACCCCCTATCATTGGCGTTAAATGAGCCACAAGGTTTTGCGGCTCATGAGGTGTAAATCTATGGAAATTGGAGTCCCTAAAGAACCTGCAAATGAATCTAGAGTAGCGATTGTTCCAGGTAGCATGAAGAAACTGATTAAAGCAGGTTTTGAGGTTCTTATCGAGAAGGGGGCAGGAATAAATGCTAATTATTCCGATGAGCAATACGAAGACCTTGGGGCAAAAGTAGTTTCTAGAAAAAAAGCACTTGAATGTGAAAATATTATTTGTATTAATTATCCTGGTCTTGATGGAATAAGCAAAGATACGAACTTGATATGTGTTTCAGACCCATTTAGAAATCCTCAAAGTGTCAAGGAATGTATGGACGCAAATGTCACACTCATGTCAATGGATATGATTCCTAGAAGATTATCTAGAGCACAATCGATGGACGTGAACTCAAGTCAGGATAATCTTGCAGGATATAAGGCAGTACTTCTAGGTGCAGCAAATGTTCCAAGAGGAATACCAATGATGACAACATCGGCTGGAACTGTTCGACCGGCAAAAGTCGTAGTAATGGGTAGCGGAGTTGCTGGTTTACAAGCGATTGCAACGGCCAAGAGGCTGGGGGCAGTAGTTTATGCCTCCGATGTTAGAAAATCTGCTGCAGAGCAGATTGAATCTGTTGGGGGGAGGTTCATAGAAGTTGATGGAATGGATGATTTCGAAGATGAATCAGGATATGCAAAACCATTGACGCCTGAATTTATTCAAAAAGTAAACGATACAGTATGTGGTGTAGCTAAAGATGCAGACATTATTATCACTACAGCCAGAATCTTTGGTCGACCAGCACCAATAACTGTTCCTACATCAGCGGTTGAACAATTTAAATCGGGCGCTGTTGTTGTAGATATGAACGCAGATGTTGGGGGCAATTGTGAAAGTACTGTAGCAGGTGAAATAATCACAACCGATAATGGAGTAATTATTGTTGGCACTTCAAACTTGCCAGGAACATTGGCTAATACAGCAAGCATGCTTTATTCAAATAATTTAACCACTTTCATTACATCACTTGTTGATGATGGCAAAGTGGTGATTTCAGAAGAGGATGATATTTTGGTAGGCGCACCTGAAGGTTCAGATTTCTATGTTGGTGGAATGGGAGGAGTTTTAATTTGCCAAGATGGAAAAATTCACCATAAGCAAACTCGACTATCCGGGGTGATAGAATGACACCAGAATTATTAATTGGAAGTTTAACATTATTTGTATTATCAATTTTCTTAGGTTTTGAACTGATTACTAAAGTTCCAGCAACCCTACATACTCCTCTAATGAGTGGTGCAAATGCTATTTCCGGAATTAGCATTGTAGGGGCTTTGATCGGTTCTAATGTCGCCTATGAAGCGGGTGATACTGTATTCTCAGGAATTCTCGCATTCGTTGCGGTTGTTCTAGCGATGATAAACGTCGTTGGTGGTTTTGCTGTCACCAATCGAATGCTGAATATGATTGCAGGAAGAAAGAGAGGAGGTGCTTGAAATGGAGTTCGGAGATTGGACCTCACTGGGCTACCTACTTTCTGCAGCATTATTCATTTTTGGATTAAAACAACTTGGACATCCAAGAACTGCTCCGAGAGGAAATCAGTTAGGAGCACTTGGAATGCTAGTTGCTGTACTAACAACAGTACTGGATATGCAATTAGAAGGTGGAGCTCAGTGGACATTGATTATCGCTGGTCTGGTGATTGGTTCTCTTATTGGCTATTGGATGGCTGTAAAGGTGGAAATGACAGGAATGCCAGAATTAGTTGCTTTGTTCAACGGATTTGGCGGCGCTGCATCTGCGCTAGTTGCATTATCTGAAATTTGGAAGTACATCGAGGGGGAATCAATCCCAACTGGACTTAAGTTGACAGTTACAATGGTTGCTGCGGGACTTTCAGCAGTTGTAGGATGGATGACATTAACCGGTTCATTGCTTGCAATGTATAAGTTAAAAGGTGGAATAAGTGTATTTGGAAAATGGATTAAAACTCCTACATGGGGGCCAAGTTGGCTTAATGGCGTTAAGATTTTACTTCTAATTTCTGCTGCTGTTTTGATCTATCTAACTATTGACGACCCAACAAATAAGCAATATATTTATTCGCTAATCGCAATTTCTGGATTACTAGGAATAATACTGGTATTACCAATTGGTGGAGCAGATATGCCGGTGGTTGTATCATTGCTAAACTCACTATCTGGAATCGCTGCAGCATTTACAGGATTTATTATCAGTAATTCGGTTCTAATTGTCGCAGGTTCATTGGTTGGAGCTTCTGGATTGATTCTAACATTCATAATGTGCAAAGCAATGAATAGAACCTTACTTGATGTATTGTTCAAATCATTTGGCGGGGGAGGAGAAAAAGAATCACTAACAAGGACAAAGGTCGGTTCTGATGCAGATGAAGTTGCAATGATGCTTGATGGCGCTCAAAAGGTAATCATAGTGCCAGGATATGGAATGGCAGTTTCTCAATGCCAGCATCAAGTCAAAGAATTCGCTGACCTAATGAATGAAAAATTCGATACTGAAGTTAGTTATGCAATCCACCCTGTTGCAGGAAGAATGCCAGGGCACATGAATGTACTTTTGGCAGAGGCAAATGTTCCATATGAACAACTAATCGAGATGGATGAGATAAATTCTGAATTCCCTGATTGTGATGTAGCACTAGTCATCGGTGCTAATGATACAACCAATCCTGCAGCAAGGTCTGGAGAAGGACCTCTAGCAGGAATGCCTATCATTGATGCTGATATGGCTAGAACGGTGGTTATTGTCAAGCGTTCATTGTCAGTCGGATATGCAGGCGTTGACAATGATCTATTCTACATGGATAAGACGATGATGCTATTTGGTGATGGAAAGAAAATGATAACGGAACTAAATAACTCAATTAAGGAGATTTAGAGGTTTGAAAAAGCAATGTTCAAAGGCATGCAATAGTTGGAAACTAATGGTGAGGTTATGTTGCGACGTTCTCCACAGTTACTGATTCTTTTGTTTACAGTACTCCTTATTGCTCCAGCACTTGCTATGCCAGGTGGACCTCCATGGAAAAATGGAGATGATTTAGTAGTAGAAACTGGTTGTTCATGCCATGGAGGAGGAGCACCTTCAACCGAAGTCGTTGTTTCAATTAGTGGAGTACCAAGAGCATATGAAATTGGGGAAACATATAATTTTACAATTAGCCTTCAACATGCAACAAATTCTGAAGGAGGGTATATGCTTTGGGATTATAACTCAGGAACTTTAACACCTGGAGAAGGTAGCGCCAGTGTTGCAGAAGAGCCAGGTGCTGTTTCACAAAGTGCTGTTGGAAATGATTGGGTTGTCTTCTGGACTGCTCCTGATTCTGATATCGGAGAAGTGAGTTTCCAACTAGTAGGTAATGCTGTAAATGGTAACGGTGAATTCGATGAAGGCGATTTATGGAACATATTATCGTTTTCAATAAGTTCACCTGATACAGTATACCAAGATGATGATGAGTCGCTAGCTGTTAGAACAATAAGCGTAGGAGATTATGACTCACTATTTGTTGTTACAGAAAATCCTGAAGCGATTGAAGCAGCTAGACAAGAAGGTATTGCAGATGATTTCTTCGACAATGGCAACCTATTCTATTGGACTACGCTAGCCATAATTATCGTAGGTGCAGTGATTCAGGGAGAATTCTATGAGAGAAAGTTTGGTGGAGGTCCGCCTCACTTGGATATGAGATTGGCGGTACCTCAAGGAGTTCGAAGAGGGTTTTTGGCTGCGGGATTGACATTGCTATTTGCTTGGTCATTGGACTCTGGGCAATCTTGGGGAGTAATTCTTCTTTGTTTGATGATAATGCTTTGGGCAATATTTGGAGTTTATCGTACAATAGTTCAAGCCAGAGCACCAAAACAATATACTGACTTAGTGTAAAATCGATGAGGACATACCATGAGCTTGCAACTCGAGCAAGATGCCCAAGTTCCATTACAGACGCACATTGATGAATTTTCATCAAGATTTGCAATAATGATTTTTATTTGGATAGTGGCTTCCATAATTTGGATCACTAATATCGACGCAATATTGGAAAGAGTTGTACAAATAATTGACCCATGTATCGAAGAATGTACGAATTTGTATGAACCAGCAAAATGGAGCGAAATACGATGGTTATCAGGGGCATTATTGGGATTTATCACAATAATTCCCGTAATAGTCTATCAAGCATTTATTTTTGCACGGCCTGGGATGATGAAAAATGAGTCTAATTGGTTAATTACATGGTTGGTTTTAGGTTCAATTGCTTTCATAGCAAATGTTGCTCTAACTGTATTGGTGATAATGCCATACTTGTTTGAAATTGGACATAATAACCATGTCAATTTAGGCTTTGCTGCAAAATATGATGTTGTTGCAATGCTAACAATGGCGATGGCTGTAATTTGGGTAGAAGTGTTAGTTATTTCAGGTGCAATTGCTATGATCATTGCGGGGCTAAATGGATTATTACATGAAGGTAATTCAAGATGGTGGAGATTAAGAGTTCATGGTATAATTTCAATGCTTATTTTACTTTCATTTTACGGGCACTTTTCATTATCGATTTCACTAATGATAGTTAGTTTTTCATGCATTGAAATACTATCCATTCCATGGATTAAATCAAAATCAAATTTACAAATTTCAAGTCCAGAAATATTTGATGAATTTGGTATCACAAGAAAAATTCTTTTCGCACAATGCGAATGCAATAATGATTATATTATTTCAGAAGATTCTATATCTAGTAATGCCTTTTTCTCATTCAAGTCCATTTGTACAAGTAAGAAGGAAAAAGAGAACTTATATGCAATAATTAATACAAATAAATTCACTGATTTTTTCATTTTTGGATGTAACTCTAAATCTCTGAATAATCAAATAGAGAATAATTTATTCACATCCAAATGTAAATTAAGAAATGATATGTCAAACCATAACCCAAAGAATTTTATTGATTTGGAGCATTATACACTTAATACAGGTTTTTTGATAGCCTCATTACAAGATCCTTGGAGTAGTGAACAATCGATTAGTAAAATTATCGATCTAGTTAAAGAAAATAAAGATAGAAATTACATTATCAATGCAAGTGGGAGAGATATTTCCATTGATGGTAAAATCGATAGTGATGAGATACTGATACATATCAAGAAAGAAAATGAGAATGCCATAAAAAGTGAGTTAGAATTAATCGGCTGTAAATACAGAATTTGGGAATCATAATTGGCAAGATTTCAAACATGTTCGCTATTAGCGTTAAACATGCACCCGCGAGTTAGCGCAGTTTTTGCTGCAATTTTGATGCTCGTCGGGGTTCTATCATTCAGTTTTGAGCAAGAAATTGATGAATGGGTCAAAGATTATTCAATACAAATCGAAAAAGATAGTGTTGAATTGCTTGGGTTACAAGAAAATGAAAATTGGCCTGTACTAATAGTTGACTTTGAGGCAGGGAACAGTAACTGGGGAAAAGATGAGGCTAACAACTTATTGATACCTAGAGCTTCTGAATATATCGACCAATTAAGTTCGTCAACTACTAGCCTAAATGTTGACATATATTCTTCAATAACAATTCCAGAAAATCCAATGCAATATTATGGTTCAGACTATGGCATTCAAAGAGACTCATCAGAGGATGGAACGCATTTACCAATGCTTTTAGCTAAGGAGATTGTAAACGAACAGATGAATAATGTAGATTGGAGTAAATATGATCTTGATGGAGATGGATGGATCGATAGATTGCTAATACTTCATACGTCAATCGGTCAAGAAGAAGGAGGTAACTCGGATAGAATTTGGAGTCATTTCACTACATTTGATGACCCAATAAGCCTACCAAATGATCTAAAAATCGCACATTATACTATGGCCAGTTTGGGAACAGGTGAGAGTGGTTTTGGAACTGTGATGCATGAAATGTTGCACCAAATGGGTGCATATGACCTCTATCCTGCCCATGGCAGTATCAATCAACACTCATGGAAAGGAATTGGTGATTGGGACATAATGGCGAATGGAAATTGGAATGGTGATGGAAAATGGCCTTCAATGCCCACTGCCTCAACCGTTGCCGAAATTGGAGTTAATACCTCAATTGAAATCGAAGATGACTGGATGAAAAGTAATAGTCAAAATTGTATAGGGCCAACCATGATTTTAGATTCAATCAGTCGAGGAGGTAACTCTCTAAAGGTACAAGTTTCAAATGATGAATATATTTGGATAGAATATCGAGATAGTTTTGGATTTGACTCATATCTACCAGGCTTTGGAGTATTGGTAACTTATCAAGATCTTAGTGTAGGAGACTTAGAGCAGAATGAATTGAATGCTAATCCAGATAGACCATATTTGGTAGTGATTGAAGCTGATGGAAATAATGGTCTAAGGACTGGCGTTAGTGATGGTGAGCAAAGTGATTTGTTCACAAATGGTACTAGTTTTGGTAATTCAGGAATACCTATTCGTAACCACGATGGATTATTGATACCTTGGACTGCCGATGTTGAAATAACCGATAGAGTATATGTCAATTTTACATCATCAAATTGTAAACCGACTTTCAGTATTGATGCGCCAAACTATGGAGTTTCACTTCTTCCTAATGAGCCAATAGAATTAATCGTTTCAGCCGAAAATAGTTGTGATTTTTCAATTGATATGACCTCAAGTGATGGTCGCATTTTATTGACAAATACCAGTGAAATTGAATCGAATAAACTTGTTTTAGTTGAACTATATTTTTCTAGTCCAGGGAGTTCAAATTCCGAGGCGTTAGTTTCCGGAGTTATCGAATGCGGTGAATCAATGTATGACTTAGAAACCAAGGTTCTAACATTGTCGAGAAGGCCTGTTGAAAGTAGTTTTATTGCTGAGATAGATGCATATTCGACATCAATCATATCAATACCAATTGAAAGTGAAGGTAATGGTATGCAAAGGTTCTCAGCAGAGATTGACGGTCCATTATCCAGAATTGCAACTATTGGGAGTCAGTTAGATTTGCAGGGTAGCGATGAGATAGTCATCAACATCGACCCCAAGGGACTTCTAGCACCAAACATGCTCGTTAAAGGAGAAATTGTAATTTACGATACATCTGGTGAAAAATGGTTTATCGAGATAGAACTTACAGCCCAAAATGAAGATGCGAATGGTTTTCAAAAACTCACAACACCTGGTAGAGCAATTGGAATTGCATCTGTTTTAGCATCTCTGTGGGTAATTCTAGGAATTCGAGAGAAGTCATCATCGAAAAAGCAAGTTGATAATGTTGTTTTAGAATCTCAAAACGCTGAATCTTATCCAACTGAAAATTTAGAGCAAGAAAATGATGCATGGGGACGGCCATTAGACTAATCCTTTCCAGGCGACCATCGTTCAACTTGCATGAATCTCCACTTAGAATTATTTTGAATAGCACAAATCCATTTTTTGTGTACTCCCTCGGCTAGGCGAATCGATAAACATGCATTTTCCCATGTTTTGGGGCCATCGGTTACTGTTTGTAATAGCCAAGGGGCATGTGATTTGGAAACTTCATCATCATATATCCTCCACCTTGAACCAAATTTAAATCCTGGACGAAGGATCAATCCCCTATTGATTAAATCATCATAGAGTTTGGAATCAGTTTCAATCTCTTCCCCATTAATTTTCTTTTCAAGCCAAACTCCCTCTTCAGTTCTTAGATTAATTCCAGATAAGTGCTCGACACCAATCGAATTCAATGGCCAATTTCCAATGATTGGCAAATGAAAACCTGAACTTGTAGTAATTTTAGAGTCCCACATTCTCGAAATTAATTCGGTTTCATCATTACTTAGTTCAGTCCAAATTTTCTGTGAACCTTCGGGTTCGATGAAACTTACTCTATACATTGTAACTTCCATTTCTTCATCTATAATGAAAATATCACACTTACAATTTAGTTTCTCAACTTCCTCCGCCCACATGAAAATTTCAGTCCAATCCAATGTCTCAAATGTCCAGTACCATCTAACATGAGATACTGGCTCAGAGTTGAATTGTGATTGATTTCTTTTCCACTTGAGGGCAAAAATATCTGACGACAATTGATAATCTGTGATATTGGATGATGGTATTACAATTTCTCCACCTGAACGGGCAGTATCAAAAATTACTGCTTTAGCAAGTAAATTTGAATCGTTTTCAATTTCCTTTTCAAACCAATCAGCACTAGGTAGGGGTAAGTGACGGTGCCAATTACAGAAAAGTATCTCCATAGATGAAAGGGTAATTCCATCTTCACCTCTTAGGGGCCTGCCCAAACCACTCTTTTGGAATAATCTAGCAGAAAGAGGTGGTTTAACTAACCAACCCAATTCATGCGGAACAGGTTTGTCATGAGGGGTCTTTGGTGCTGCATTTGAGGTGATACTAGCACCCAAAGGGCGCTTTGTTCTTTGACGCGGAGTGAACTTTCTGCTATGGCGCGCCATGGTTGTGCGTCATTAATGATGCATTTGAGTTGAACGGATGATATTACTATGTGCTAGTTATGCTAGGAACTTATGGGTCATAGTATGGTAGATGGGTTTCTTGGCACTTTGACCACGGAACAACGCACGCTTTTGCATTTATCAGATAATAGACTACCTAAGAGCCAATGGGAAGCACCAGCTTCACTAACTCAAGCGGGGATCTCAGCAGCAGTACATGTTCAAAGGAAGCACGTACCTAGAACACTGAAAAGATTGGAGAGTAATGGCCATGTCGATGTAACTAATAGGCATGTTCCAGGTGCTAAGCAAAGAAGGAAAGTATACAGTTTAACAATTCTAGGTAAAGGAATTTCAGATGAATTAAGAAAACAAATTTTGGATTTAGAGATTACTAAAGATGGAAATGAAATGAAATTAGGTCAATTAATCAAACCTAATGATAAAATCCTCGAACTTTTATCTCATATAGATGAAAATATGTTATATCATAAGTCTGCAGTCATATCCCCAGTTTCCAATCCTGAAGGCGAGGCATCTCTAGATGCACAAGCAGGTGAACAATTAGTAAAGCGTATGTTTGCAAGAGCATGGGAAGATGGAAAGATTACCAAAGATGAGCAACAATTGATTTCAGAAGTAGTTCAGTTTCTTGGAATGCACCCCGAACGGGTAATGAGATTATCGGAACAGGCCCGTAAAGAGCAAAATATCCCACCCCCGGAAGAAATTTACCTCGATATGTTACGTCAGGCTCTTATCGATGATTCTATTATCGAAGAGGAATTAGTATTACTAGATACATTTAGAGTAGCATTTGGAATAGAATTAGATGTCCATGAAAGATTGCTAAAAGAAGCGATGGAAGAGCCGGTTTATCCCCAAAACATCCAAACTTACCATGACACATTGATTACAGCAATGGATGATGGGATAATTACTCAAGATGAAGAGGCTATGCTGGAAACTTTGAGGAAATCACTTGGCGTTAGTGATGGTGAACACGCAAGTTTACTGGCAAAAATTCGCGACAGCCTAAAATGAATAATCATACAGCGCTTGCATGAGGGAATGATATGGGAATGACTGATGAAGAAGTTGTACTTCACGATAATTTGAATTCCTTGAAGTCTAATCTGAAAAAGGTTGAGACAGGAAAAATTGTACTAATCGGAGATATTATGCTTGATTGCTACATACATGGATTCGCAAATAATCTCAATTCACGTGCACCAGTGCCGGTAATTCGTGAAACTAGAAGAGAAGAGGATGTTGGTGCAGCTGCTCACGTTGCGAGAGGCCTGGAGTCAATGGGTTTTGAAAGTCAAATCTTTGGCGTAATTGGTGATGATAGAGCGGGTATGAGCATCCTAGAATTTCTTGAAGAAGAGGGTGTTTCAACCGATGGAATTGGAATTGTTGAGGGACGCAAAACCACCGTTAAAACTCGCCTATTAGCTACAAGAGAAAGTTTAGTTCAAGGCGAACAATTACTGCTAAGATGGGACGTCGAGGATGATCAGAATATTCCGGATGAAGCAATTATGGCCATTTATGAACAAGCGATTGAGCAATTGAAAGATTCATTTACAGTTATATTGTCAGATTATGGTCAAGGTGTAGTTAATGATGAAGGAGTAGATAGTATA
>MDSV01024839.1_pt1 | contig 22621 bp, 19 predicted proteins | sample 810851 | NCBI WGS metagenome assembly MDSV01 (sample SAMN05326640, study PRJNA326480) | marine metagenome | isolation source: seawater | place: Atlantic Ocean: North East | collected 2012 | reverse complement strand
CACCAACTTCTCTACCAAGGACGCCCCACAAAGCTGGACCAATTTTATTTGCACCAGCTTGAGATATGCTGTGGCAAGCAGCACACTTTTTAAAAATCTTTTCACCCTCTAAAGCACTAGTTGAGGCAAACAATGCCATAATATCTCCTGACTCTAAACTTTCTGAATCTGTCTCAACTGATTTTGTGCTAGTTGCCCCAACAGTTGCATCAACTTGATATGCAGATTTTTCAGGCTTTTCTACATAATATATAGTGTCTGTAATTTTATTAATTCCTAAAACCAAGAATATAGCTAATACAATCGATACAACAATTTTATTCATTTTTAAAAAGCTTTTAAATTTAGTACAACTTTAACTAAGATATATCATGACTTACATCAAAAAAATAAACTTTAATAAGTTTATTTGCGACTGTTAGACGCATAATTTTATTAATTATGAAAAATACTGCAATAATTATACCAGCTAGATTAGGAGCAAAAAGATTTCCAAATAAACCTTTGGAGAAAATCAACAATATACCAATGATAGTTCATGTATTTAATAAAGCAAAAAACTCAAAGGTGGGTGAAGCTTTTGTAGCAACACCAGATAAAGAAATTTTTGATACCGTAAAAAGCTATGGCGGTAAAGTTATCTTGACATCAAACAATCATTCAAATGGTACCTCTAGGGTATATGAGGCGTTTACAAAGCTAAATGATAATAGCGTTGATTTAATAGTTAATCTTCAAGGTGATATGCCAAACATCAAACCCGAGTCTATTTTTAATCTTGAAAAAACTATGAGAAAGAGTGGTACAAGCATTGGCACCCTAGCTTCAAAGCTAAAAGAAAAGGAAGTTCATAATAAAAATGTTGTTAAGGTAGCAGTAGATGGAGAGCTACAAGATAGTGCTTTTTTAAAAGCTAAAGATTTTTTTCGTTCGAAAAAAGATCTAAATTTAAATAAAGAAAAGATTTATCATCATATTGGTATTTATATATTTACAAAGGAAGTTTTAAAAGAGTATATAAGACTTCCAAAATCTAAATTAGAAAATGAAAGAAATTTAGAACAAATGAGAGCTATGGATAACAATATAGAAATAAAAGTAGGTATGTGCGAATCTAATCCCTTGAGTGTAGACACTTTAGAAGATTTAATTCAAATCAAGAAAGAAATGGATTTTAAATGAAGCAAAAAATTGCTATCCAGGGAATAGCTGGAAGTTTTAGTCATTTGGCAACCCTAAAAGTATTTCCAGATGCTGAAATAAAATTTTGTATTACTTTTGAAGAAGCTTTTCAATTAGCTACTAAAAATCGAGACATAAATTTATTATGTCCTTGCGAAAATACAGTTGCTGGGCGTGTGCCTGAATTTCATTCTCTATTAAGAAGATATTCATTACAAATATATGAAGAATATTTTGAAAAAATAAGTCATAACTTATTAGCAGTAAAAGGAGCAAAGTTAGGATCTACTATTAAAAAGGTTCATTCACACATTCATGCACTTGGTCAATGCAGGAAAATAATTTTAGAAAAAAAATTAAAAGAAGTCATTGAATCTGATACAGCCTTTAGTGCAAAATATGTTTCTGAAAAAAAAGATAAGAGCGAATCTGCTATTGGTTCCGATCTTGCTGCAAAAATTTATAATTTAGAAATAATAAAATCAAATATTGAAGATGAGCCAGGAGCTAATATAACTAGATTTCTTTTATTAGGAAAAGATTCTAAACACCCCGAATTCATTGAAAAAAGTAATTTTATAACAAGTTGTGTTTTTCAATTAAAATCGATACCAAGTGCTCTTTATAAAGCCTTAGGTTCATTTAGTGGATATGGTGTTAATTTGTGCAGACTAGAATCGTTCTCACTTAAAAATACATTTCAGCAGGTTGCATTCTATATAGAAATAGAAAAACATATTGAAGATCCAATTATGCAAAAAGCTCTAGAGGAATTAGGTTTTCATACACAGGAACTCACTATTTTAGGATGTTATAAGGCAAGTCCATATAGATCTGCAAAATAATACACAGCCTAAAAAATATTGTGGTTCTTTTTTTTATACTGGTATAATAAAATCGGGGGCTGGCAATAGGTGGAACTTTTCGAACAACCCGGTCAGGACGGAAACGTAGCAGCCGTAACGAAATATTTCAGGTTGTTGTTCAGTCTCCTAAAAAATTATGGATAAAAGTAATCAAAAAGTTTTTGCGCTAAAATATAGACCAAAAAATTTTAAAGAATTAATTGGTCAGGATATTATGGTTCAGACTATAGTAAATTCAATTAAATCTAATAATTTACCAAATGCTTATTTACTTACAGGAATTCGTGGTACTGGAAAAACAACAACAGCACGTTTGATTGCTAAAGTTTTAAACTGTGCAAAAAATTTTATTGCAGAAAAACCAGGAGAGTATTGTGATTGCCAAAACTGTGAGGAAATAAGTCAGTCATCACATCTAGATGTATTAGAAATGGACGCAGCATCCAGAACTGGAATTGATGATATTAGAGAATTAATAGAATCATCAAGATATAATCCAACCAGCGCCAAATATAAAATTTTTATTATTGATGAAATACATATGTTGTCAAAACAAGCATTTAATGGACTTTTAAAAACCTTAGAGGAACCCCCTGCCCATTTAAAATTTATTTTTGCTACCACTGAAGTTAAAAAAATTCCTGTCACTATTATTTCGAGATGTCAGAGATTTGATTTACATAGAGTTCCAATTTCAATTTTAATGGAAAATTTAATAAGAATTTCCAAGATAGAAAAAGGTAAAATATCTGAAAATGCTCTTAGATTAATAGCTAAAGCTGCAGAAGGATCTGTAAGGGACTCATTGTCTCTTTTGAATAGGGCAATTGTTAGTCAAAGTACTACAGAGAAAGAAGTTGATGAGAATTATATTAGAAAAATGTTAGGAATAGCTGATAGATCTAAAATATTATTATTACTTAAACTTGTATTTCAAGGAAATCAAAAAAAATCATTAGAACTTTTAAAAGAAATGATTAATGAAGGTTTAGAACCCGCATCATTTTTAAATGATCTTTTAGAAATAATTTATTTTATTCAGCAAAAAAAAGATCTTGGGAACTTTGATTCAGAGTTGTCAATTTCTGAAGCAGAAACGGAAGTTATTAAGGATATATCAAATGATGTAGAAACTTCTACATTAATACTTTTTTGGCAATTCATTTTAAAAGGCTTGGATGAAATATATATAGTAGCTAATCCATTATTGTCTTTAGAGATGTTGATTATAAGACTTTTGCATCTAAAAGATATGCCTTCATATGATGATCTAGTTAATAAAAATATTATAAAAGGAAAAAAAGAAGAAGTGATCAAAAATAATTTTTCAATACAAGAAAAAATAGAAGAGGAAAAAGATGTAACACAAATCTCTAAAAAACAAATCAAGAGTGTAGCGCAAGAGAAACCTGATTTAATTTTAAATAACCAAGAAAAACTTGAGTTAGAAAGTATAAAATCTTTTGAGGATTTAATTAAAATTTCCTCTAAGAAAAAAGAAGTTGAATTAAAGTATGATTTAGAAAGAAATGTAAATTTAATCAAATTTTCTGAAGGTAAAATAGATATTGCTTTTAATGAAAATTTATCAAAAAATTTTGTAAGAAATTTAAGTGAAAAATTGTTAGCTTGGACTAAGAAACGTTGGGTTATTACTTTAGCCAAGGGAGAAGGTCAAAAAACTTTTTTAGAAACAAAGTCTATTAATGAAAAAGATACATTAGATAAAGAAAAAAAAGGTGATTTGTATAAAAAATTTAAAAGTGTTTTTAACGATATTGAGTTAGTTGATGTTTCAGAAAAAGATTAATTTATGAATGACTTTACAGATTTAGTATCCCAAGCAAAAAAAATGCAAGAAAAAATGAAAGAAACCCAAGAGGCTTTGAAGAAAATTGAAGTCGAGGGTTTATCGGGAGGTAATATGGTGAAGGTAATAATGAATGGAGAAGGAGACTTAAAAAAAGTTTTTCTTGATGAAAGTTTATTTAAAGAACCAAAGGAAATAGTAGAGGATCTTATTGTAGCAGCTCATAATGATGCAAAGAGCAAACTAAAAAAAAAGACTTCTGAAGAAATTTCAAAAGTCACAGGTGGTATGAGTTTACCACCTGGATTTAAATTACCTTTCTAAGGAAAAATGACTAGTAAAAATGTAAAAGAAATTGAAGATTTAATAAAAATAATTTCAAAGCTTCCAGGGCTAGGACCAAAATCGGCAAAAAGAATTGTATTAAAGCTTATTAATAATAGGGAAGAAATAACAAAACCATTAGTAAATACGTTAGCTTATATTTACAAAAATGTAGTTCGATGCACAGAGTGTGGAAACTTAAAGTCTATAAACTCTGTATGTGGCTGTCTAAAAAAAAGTCACGATCAAATTTGTGTAGTTGAAAATATAGCAGACATGTGGGTAATTGAGAGCGCAAGTATTTTTAAGGGACATTACCATATTTTAGGCGGAACGCTCCCATCTTTAGAAAGTAAAAAAAATGATGGTTTGCTTGTTGACGCGCTTATAAAAAGGGTAAAAAAAAATTCAGTTAAGGAAGTTATTCTAGCTACCAGCGCAACTATCGAGGGACAAACTACCGCTCATTATATCCAGGACAGCCTAAAGGATACCAAAGTAAAAATATCAAAACTTGCTCAAGGTCTACCTGTTGGTGGTGAAATAGAGTTTTTAGATGATGGAACTTTATTTTCAGCATTTAAAAATAGAGGACCAGTAACTAATAGTTAGATTTTTTTCAGAAGTCTATTTAAATGGAGAATTGGTTCAGTGTACCCAGATGGTTGATTTCTTCCATAAAAAACTAATTCGCATGCAGCCTTAAAAGCTATAGATTTATCATAATTATCTGACATCGTTCTATAAGATGCATAGCCTTTTAAAGCAGGATCTTGAATATTTTGTTTATCTACAATTTTTGCCATTTTTTTCATAGTTTTTAGAACTTGTTCTTTACTACAAATCCCATGATGTAGCCAATTAGCAATATGCTGTGATGAAATTCTTAAAGTCGCTCTATCTTCCATTAAACCTATATTATTTATATCAGGAACTTTAGAGCAACCTACGCCTTGATCAATCCATCTTACTACATAACCTAAAATTCCTTGGGCATTATTTTCCAGTTCTTTAGTAATTTCTTTCGAGGACCAATTTGGTTTAGTAATAGGAATGGTCAGAATATTATAAATTTTTGCAGGAGTTCTTTTTTTTAATTTTTTCTGTTTAGAAAAAACATCAATCTGGTGATAATGTAAAGCATGAAGTGTTGCGGCCGTTGGTGATGGAACCCAAGCACAGTTAGCACCTGATTCTGGATGATTACTTTTTTGGGCAACCATTTCTGCCATTTTATCGGGGGCCGCCCACATTCCTTTACCAATTTGCGCTATACCAGAAAATCCACATGCTAAACCTACATCAACATTATTATTTTCATATGCAGAAATCCATTTTGAGGTTTTCATATCCCCCTTTTTAATCATTGGTCCAGCTTCCATAGAAGTATGCATTTCATCTCCTGTACGATCTAAAAAACCAGTATTGATAAATACTACTCTACTTTTTACAGCTCTAATACATTCCTTTAAATTTACTGTGGTTCTTCTCTCTTCATCCATTATACCAATTTTAATTGTATATTTTTTTAAACCTAAAACTCTTTCAACTTTTTCAAATATTAGGTTAGTAAATGAAACTTCATCAGGCCCGTGCATTTTTGGTTTTACTATATAAACAGAGTTAGTTCTTGAGTTTCCGTTATTTTTAAAATCATGAATTGCTGCAGCAGTTGTTATAAAAGCATCCATTATTCCTTCTGGTATTTCTGATCCATCCTTTAACAAAATAGAAGGATTAGTCATTAAATGACCTACATTTCTATTCAAAATTAAAGATCTTCCATGTAGTTTAATTTTCTTACCATCTTTAGATGTATAGTTTCGATCAGCGTTTAATTTTCTTATGAATTTTTTACCTTTTTTTTCTACTTTTGTTTGTAAATCACCTCTCATTAAACCTAGCCAATTTTTATATCCTAGAACTTTATCTTCTGCATCTACTGCTGCAACAGAATCTTCATGATCCACTATGGTTGTAATGGCCGATTCTAAAATAATATCTATTATAGCCGCCTTGTCCTGAAGCCCTCCTGCTGCTTTATCCTTTAGTCCTCCAATTGTACGATTTGGATCAAACTTAATATCAATATGCAGGTTATTATTTTTTAGTAAAAGTGAGGATAAGTTATTAGATTTTTTATTATATCCTACAAATTGATTGGGGTTTTTTAACTTTAAACTTAATTTATTAAATTCAACTTTTGGTATTTTTGAAATATTTTTCCAACTTCCTTTTTGCAAAGGCACATTAACGTCTAAAAAATTACGCGCGTATTCAATTACCTTTTCTCCTCTTATGTAGTTATATTTTTTTCCACGATCAGCCCCATTTGACTCTGGTATTACATCTGTACCATACAATGCGTCATATAAACTTCCCCATCTTGCATTAGCAGCATTCAGAGCGTATCTTGAATTCATAACCGGAACAACAAGCTGAGGTCCAGCTATTTTAGAAATTTCTGTATCTATATTTTTAGTATCAATTTGGAATTTTTTTCCCTCTTTTTTTAGATAACCTATTTCTCTTAAAAATTTTGTATATTTTTTGATATCAATTTTTTTTCCTTTTCTTTCTCTGTGCCAAATATCAATTTTTTTTTGCAAAATTTCCCTGAACTCTAGTAGGTTTTTATTTTTTAGACTAAGTTCATGGGCGCATTTATCTAAACCCTCCCAGAATTTTTTTCTGCTAACACTGGTACCCAACAAAAGATCTTTATTAATAAAATTTGCGAGACTAACATCTACTGATAAATTATTTATTTTTATATATTTTTTTGCCATTTAATTAGTATTATTTCCAGGTGATTTGCTACCTAAGTGTTATATTTACAGTTATATAGCCCCTCAGCAAGTAAGCATTTTGTATTACGTTTGTAAAAAAGTCAATTCTTAATTATAAATAACTAAAGATAATGAAAAATTATTTAGAATTTGAAAAAGATATAAAACTTCTAGAAGAAGAACTTGAGAAACTAAAAGACCCTTTTAATAAAGAAGGAATATCTGAAGTAGATACAAATAAAATATCACAACTACAAAGAGAGATAGATGAAAAATTAAAGATTTCTTATGCAAATATAAATGAATGGCAAAAAACACAAGTAGCGCGTCATGAGGATAGACCTAAATCAAAATTTTTTATAGAAAATTTATTTACAAACTTTATTAATTTGTCTGGCGATAGAAGATTTTCAGAAGATAGTTCTGTTATTACAGGATTTGGTTTATTTGAGGGTCGGTCAGTTTTAATCATAGGACAAGAGAAAGGTGACGATTTAGATACAAGACTTAAAAGAAATTTTGGTATGATGAAACCAGAAGGCTACCGAAAATGCATAAGATTAATGAGGCTAGCTGATAAATTTAATATACCAGTTATATCTTTTATTGACACACCAGGAGCATACCCCGGCATAGGCGCAGAACAACGAGGGCAAGCAGAGGCTATTGCTAGTTCTATTGAATGTTGCATGTCTATAAAGGTACCAATCATTTCAATTATAATTGGTGAAGGAGGTTCAGGTGGAGCAATTGCGTTGGCTTCTGCCAACAAAGTTATCATGTTAGAGAATTCTATTTATTCAGTAATCTCCCCTGAAGGTTGCGCGTCTATTTTGTGGAGAGATCCAACAAAATCAATTGAGGCTGCTAAAGCTATGAAGCTAACAGCAAAAGAACTTTTAAAATTGAATATTATAGATGAGATAATAAAAGAGCCAACTGGAGGCGCTCATAGAGATAAAATTAAGATAACCTCTTCAATAAGAATTAATCTTAAAAAATATTTAGATGATTTTAAAAATTATTCCAGAGATGAAATAATTAAACAAAGAAAAGACAAGTTTCTTAATATTGGAAAACAACAAAGTTTCACAGTTTTTTCTGGTAATGCTAATAATTTTTTAGATAGTAGTAAATTTAGTATTTTTCTTAAAAAAAAATATATTATAGGACTATCTCTTTTGTCTATAGTTCTTTTAGTATTTTATTTTATTAGCTTATAATGCGCCGCAACAATGCTTAAACTTTTTTCCACTTGCTAGGCATTTTTCATTTCTTGGTATTTTTTCATTTTTTTTTGTAACAAGTAAACAATTCTCGCTATCTTTAAATTTATTATCAATTTTTTGATTTTCATTTTTTCTTTCGTCTTGCGGCACAACTTCAAGATTATTTAAGAATGTAATAAAGTCTATTTTAATTCTATTTAGCAAGTCTTCAAATAATTTAAATGCCTCTCTCTTAAATTCTTCCAAAGGATCTTTTTGCGCATATCCTCTTAGACCCACTATTTGTCTCAAATGCTCTAAATATTGTAAGTGTGATCTCCACAAAAAATCTATTGTTTGTAAAAAAACTCTTTTTTCAAGCTCAAGGTTTGCCTCAATAGCTAAAGTTTTATTTCTTTTTTCTCTGAATATATTAAATTTATTTTCAATTTCTTTTTCAAATTCATCCTTCTTAAGATTTATCAAGTTATCTAATTCTTTTTCTTTAAACGATCTACCTAAAATAGGTGCAATTTTTGATTTAAACTTATCAACCTGATTTTCTCTTTCATGGATTTCTTTATCATTAGAAAGGTTTTGACATATATCTTTCAAAAATGAATTTATTATATCGTTAACATTGTTTGCCTTAAGAACTTCTTTTCTTTGTTCAAAAATTACTTGCCTTTGATCATTCATTACATCATCAAATTTTAATAGTGTTTTTCTTATATCAAAATTTCTAGTTTCAACCCTTTTTTGAGCTCGTTCTAGAGCTTTATTAATCCAAGGGTGATCTATTGATTCTCCCTCTTTTAGTCCAAATTTTTTCATTATTCCGTCGATGGATTCAGAACCAAAAATTCTCATCAAGTCATCAGTTAAACTTATATAAAATATTGAATTACCAGGATCCCCTTGTCTTCCAGATCTTCCTCTTAATTGGTTATCTATTCGTCTACTCTCGTGTCTTTCTGTTCCAATTACAAAAAGTCCACCTTTTTTTATAACTTCATGTTTTTCTTTTAAAATTTTTTCTTTGTTACTTTTTAATTCTTCATCAGTTAGATTATTTTGGTTACCACCCAATTGAATATCTGTACCTCTACCAGCCATATTTGTTGCGATTGTTGTTGAATTTAATTTACCAGCCTGAGCAATAATTTGTGCCTCTTGTTCATGATTTTTTGCATTTAAGACACTGTGGTTTATTTTTTTTGATTTTAGTAATTTTGAGAGTTGTTCAGATTTTTCAATACTTGTAGTACCAACTAATACTGGTTGGCCATTTGAATTACAATATTCTATTTGTTTAACTATAGCATTATACTTTTCTTTTTCTGTTCTAAATATTTGATCATTTAGATCAGAACGCACCATTGGTTGATTTGTTGGTATTGAAACTGTTTTAAGTTTATAAATATCATAAAACTCTTCGGCTTCAGTCATGGCTGTGCCTGTCATACCAGACAATTTTTCATAAAGTCTAAAATAATTTTGATATGTTATAGAAGCTAAAGTTTGATTTTCACTTTGAATTTCCACATTTTCTTTTGCCTCTATAGCTTGATGTAATCCATCCGAAAATCTTCTTCCCTCAAGAACTCTGCCTGTAAATTCATCTATAATTTGTACTTTATTATCTCTAACAATGTAATCTGTGTCTTTACTAAATAATAAGTTAGCTTTTAAAGCTTGGTTTATGTGGTGCACTAAATTTATATTTTTAGGATCATAGAAATTATTATTTTTAAGTACACCATATTTTTTTGATAAATTTTCAATTTTATCTATACCTTTTTCAGAAAGCATAACATTTTTATTTTTTTCATCTAAATCATAATCTTGTTTTTCAAGTTGTTTAATAAATTTATTACTTACAAAGTATTGGTCAGATTTATCTTCTGTTGAGCCTGAAATTACTAATGGAGTTCTTGCTTCATCTATAAGTATACTGTCAACCTCGTCAACAATACAGAAGAAATGTTTTCTCTGTACCATTTCAACAGTGCTATATTTCATATTATCTCTTAAATAATCAAAACCAAATTCATTATTAGTTCCATAAGTAACATCGCAATTATAATTTTTTTTTCTAACTTCATCGCTCATATCATTTTCTATACAACCAACGGATAATCCCAAAAAATTATATATTTTACCCATCCAAGCAGAATCTCTTTTGGCTAAATAATCGTTTACTGTAACAACGTGAACTCCATTGCCAGTTAAAGCATTTAAATAAACAGGAAGCGTAGATACTAAAGTTTTTCCTTCTCCTGTTTTCATTTCGGCAATTTTGCCTTGATGAAGTATAATACCCCCCATCAATTGAACATCATAATGTCTTTCATTCAAAACTCTTCTTGATGCTTCTCTTACACAAGCGAAAGCTTCTGGAATAAGATCTTCTAATTTTTCACCTTTTTTAATTCTCTCCTTAAATTCAGCAGTTTTTGCAGGCATACTTTCGCTTGGAATTTTTTTAACCTCTATTTCTAAAGCATTAATTTTTTCTACTATTGTTTTAAGTTGACCAAGTTCTTTTTCACTTGAGTTTTTAACAAATTTACTGATAATTTTGCCTATATTTAGCATAAATAATTATTTTTATTTTGAAATTTAGTATAAATTATATTAATTCAAACAAGACTTATATAATCAATAATAAAAAATTTTAAATAGCAATGACTATAAATTTAAAAAATTTACTCAATCCCAAAGCAAAGATGTCAAAAATGGGTGAATTTCAAGAGTTGCAGCCTATAGATGGACTCGAAATATCATCTATATCAGCCGATCTTTATGGAGATGGAAGAGATGATTTAACGTTATTTTATTTTAAAGAAGGAGCAAATTTTGCTGCGGTATACACTACATCAAAAGTAACTTCTGCGAGCATAAATTGGAATTTGAAAATCAAAAGACACTTTGTGAAAGCTTTATTGGTGAACACCAAAAATGCAAATACATTTACAGGCATCAAGGGGGCCCAAGGATTAAAGGAGATTGCTCATACATTATCTAAAGTACTTACTTTAAAATCTTCCCAGTCACCAAAAGGAGTAAGTGATATTGTTAAAATAACTGATTTGCTTTTTGCATCTACTGGAGTAATTGGTGAGGACTTTCCTTACATGAAAATAAAACACAGACTTCCAGAGTTAGTTAAAAAATTAAGAATAGAGCAAAATAAGTTTGTGTGGTTCAAAGCTGCGACAGCAATAATGACAACCGATACACGACCTAAACTTGCGTACGAAGAGTGTAAAATAGGAAGTAAAATTGTAAAAATTTCTGGGATAGCAAAGGGGTCTGGTATGATTCATCCTAATATGGCAACAATGCTAGGATTTATATTTACTGACGCAAATATACCTTCAGTTTTTTTAAAATCAATTTTAAAAAAAGTAGTTGCAACTTCTTTTAACTCTATAACAGTGGATGGTGATACATCAACTAATGATATGGTTGGCATATTCGCTACTGGTAAAGTAAAAAATTCAAAAATTTATAATATACTAGATCCAAAGCTTCAGGATTTTGAAAAAGCTTTACATAGATTATGTTTAAATCTAGCTAAACAAATTGTTGTAGATGGTGAAGGTGCTAAAAAATTTATTACAGTAAAAGTGATTGGGGCAAAATCAAATTCAATGGCAAAAAATATCGGTTTTTCAATAGCGAACTCACCATTAGTTAAAACCGCAATTGCAGGTGAAGATCCAAATTGGGGAAGAATAGCAATGGCGATTGGCAAAGCAAAAGAAAATGTTGTTGCAAATAAAATTCAAATAAAAATTGGAGATTATCTAGTTGCAGAACAAAGCAAAGCAGCAAAAGATTATAATGAAAAAGATATAAAGGAATATATGAAATGGGACTCAATTGTTATTGAAGTTAATTTGAATTTAGGAGTTTCAGAACATACTGTTTATACTTGTGATTTTACACATGATTATATTGATATAAATACTGATTATAGAAATTAGGTCTTGTTTTTTTTAAGATAAGATATTTAATATAATATAAAATGATTAAATATAATTTAATATGTAAGTGCGGAAAAAGTTTTGAAAGTTGGTTTCTTAGTTCAGCAAAGTTTGACTCATTAAGTAAAAAAAAAGTTATATCCTGCATATACTGCAAGTCTACATCTGTAAAAAAATCAGTAATGTCTCCTAATTTATCTAGTAAATCTAATAAAATTTCTAAAAATATTAAAATTGAAAAAAAAATAAAAAAAGAACTTATTAAATTTAGAAAGTATATTGAAAAAAATTGCAAAGATGTTGGTGATAATTTTACACAAGAGGCAAGAAGTATCCACTATGACAAAAAAAACTCAAAAGGTATATATGGTAAAGCGACGCCCGAACAAGCTGAAGAACTTTTAGAGGAAGGTATAGAAGTTTCTACTATTCCTTGGGTTGATAAATCAGAAAATTAATTTTTCAAAAAAGTTGAAATATAGTTTACTGACGCGTCAGCACTTTTAAACCACTTTCTAGAAAAAATATTGTATTGAATTCCAAAGATTTGATCTATTTTAAAATTATTTTTATTACATAAAATTTCTAGCTCATCTGGTGTTAGAAATTTATTCCAATCATGTGTTCCAATTGGTAGCCACCTCAAAATATATTCAGCACCCAAAATTGCAAAAATATAAGACTTAAGATTTTTATTAATAGTCGCTACAAACATTACGCCCTTTTTTTCAATTAAATTTGAACAATTTTTTATAAATAAGTCTGTATCCGCAACATGTTCTATAACTTCCATATTTAAAATTACATCAAATTTATTTTTCATATTAAGTTTTTCTGGAGCACAGCAAAAATATTCAATATCCAGGTTCATTTCTTTACTATGCAATTTAGCAATTTCAATATTTTTATTTGAAACATCTATTCCTGTCATTGTAGCTCCAAGCCTACTTAAAGGTTCGCATAGAAGTCCCCCGCCACAACCTATGTCTAAAATTTTTAATTTTTTCAAAGGGGTAGAGGAATTTATATCAAGACCAAATCGTGAAATTAATTTATCTTTAATTAATTCAATTCTTATAGGATTTATTTCATGAAGAGGCTTAAATTTTCCTTCTGGATTCCACCAGTCTTTAGCCAATTTTGAAAACTTTTCTATCTCTATTTTATCTATTGTACTCAAAATATTATTTATTTAGATTTGCTTGTGCATTTTTATAATAAAGAGTATTTATTAATAAATAATATATAAAGTAAATAAAAATTTTACCATGAAGAGATTAGCTATCAAATTTGGCGGTACATCCGTTGGAACAATAGAAAAAATTAAAAAAGTTGCTGATATTGTTAAAAAAAAGCATGCAGAGGGTAATCAAATTATTGTTATTGTTTCCGCTATGTCAGGCTTTACAAATGAATTAGTAAAAAAATCTAATTCGATAAGTAAGAATTTCAGCAAAGAAGAGCTAGACGTTCTTCTTGCTTCAGGTGAACAGATTTCTAGCTCACTGTTAGCTGGAGCTATTATTGATTTAGGTTTGAAAGCTAGATCATGGATGGGATGGCAGATTCCAATTTTAACTGACAACAACTACTCATCTTCACAAATAATACAAATTCAATCTAAAAATATTATAAAATATATTTCAGATGGGGGTATAGCTGTAATTGCGGGATTCCAAGGAGTAACTAGCGATGATAGAGTTACAACTTTAGGTAGAGGTGGTTCAGATTTAACAGCTGTTGCGATTGCAAAATTTTTAAAAACAGATTTTTGTGAAATTTATACAGATGTTGATGGCGTGCTTACTACAGATCCTTCAATGATAAAAAATGCTAAAAAAATCGAAAAGATTTCTTATGAAGAAATGTTGGAGATGGCTTCGCTTGGAGCAAAAGTTATGCAACCAGAATCTGTTCAGACAGCTATGATAGATGATATTCCAATAAATGTAAGATCAACCTTTTTAGAAAAAACTGGAACAATTATCACTTCAGAGAAAGAAATAAATTATAAAAAAGTAGTTACTGGGATTGCTTATTCAAAAAATGATGCTAAAGTTACACTCGTAGGCGTAGTAGATAAGCCTGGTGTTGCGGCGGATATTTTTGAGCCATTAGGAAAAAATAATATAAATGTAGATATGGTAATACAAAACATATCTTCTGATGGAAAAAAGACTGATATAACTTTTACTATTAAAAGAGAAGATTTAAGTAAAGCTATAAATTTTATTGAAAAAAATAATAAAAACTTAAACTACAGTAAATTGATTCATGATGACAAGGTATCTAAAATTTCTGTTATTGGCGCAGGAATGATTACAAATCCAGGAGTAACATATAAAATGTTTAGGTCTTTAGCAGAAGAAAAAATAAATATATTAGCGATTTCAACATCTGAAATTAAAATATCTGTATTAGTTAATGAAAATTCCACACAACAAGCTGTAAAAAAATTACATGAAACTTTTGAACTGCATAACTAATAAATGAGCGTTAGACCATTTAGAGATATAAAAAGAAAAAAAACCAAACTAGTAAAAGTTGGTAAAGTTAATGTAGGGGCTGACTCTTTAATATCAGTCCAATCTATGACAAACACTTTAACCACAGATATAGATTCAACAATTAAACAAATTAATGAACTTGCGGAAGCAGGAGCAGATATAGTTAGAGTTTCTTGCCCAGATCAAGATTCGTCTGTATCATTAAAAAAAATTATAAAGCAAGTTAATATTCCAATTGTTGCAGATATTCATTTTCACTACAAAAGAGCAATAGAAGCTGCTCAATCAGGAGCTCACTGCTTAAGGATTAACCCTGGAAATATTGGATCTAAAGAAAGAGTAAGGGAAATACTTAAAGCGGCAAAAGATCATAATTGTTCTATAAGGATAGGAGTTAATGCTGGCTCCTTGGAAAAGAAACTATTAGAAAAATATAAGGAACCGTGCCCAGAAGCTTTAGTCGAAAGTGCATTAAATAATATTAAATTATTAGAAGATGAGGATTTCTTTAATTTTAAAATAAGTGTTAAATCTTCAGATATTTTTTTAACTACAAAAGCTTATAGATCTCTATCATCGGTTTGTGATTATCCATTACATCTGGGAATTACAGAGGCCGGAGGTTTAACCTCAGGTAGTATAAAATCTTCACTTGGCATTGGAATGTTATTAATGGAAGGAATAGGAGACACAATAAGAGTTTCTTTATCAGCTAACCCCGTGGAAGAAGTAAAAGTAGGTTATGAGATTTTAAAATCATTAAATCTAAGACATAGAGGAGTAAATATTATTGCGTGCCCATCTTGCGCAAGGCAGGCCTTTCCTGTCATTGATACAGTTAAAATTTTAGAAGAAAAACTTTCACATATTAAAGAACCTATAACTCTCTCAATAATTGGTTGTGTTGTGAATGGACCCGGCGAAGCTTCACAAACGCAAATAGGGTTAACAGGAGGAGGGCAAGATAATCATATGATGTATATTTCTGGTTTACCTCATCATAAAGTGGCAAGTAACAAGATAATTGAAGAAGTTGTTACTTTAGTAGAAAAAAAATCAAGAGAATTTAAGCATAATTAAATTACAAATGATACCAATAGAAAAAGTAAAATTAATAGTAACTTCGTATGAAAATTTAGAAAAAGAATTAGCTTCAGGCTCTATCGATAAAAAAGTTTTTGTTAAAAAATCCAAAGAATATTCAAGTATTGGCGAAATTATTAATGAAGCAAAAGGCTATATTTATTTTGAAAAAGAAAAACAAGAACTAGAAAAGATTATAGAAGATAAAGGTAGCGATAAAGAAATGGTTAAATTAGCTCAAAGTGAACTTGATGAGCTTTCACAAAAAAAAGAAAATTATGAAAAGAAACTTAAAATATATCTTTTGCCAAAAGATGAAGCTGACGGAAAAAATGCTATTCTTGAAATAAGAGCTGGTACTGGTGGATTAGAAGCCACTTTATTTGTTGCCGATCTTTACAAGATGTATGAAAAAGTATGCCAACTAAAAAAATGGTCATTAGAAATTATTAATATTTCAAAAAGTGAAGCTGGAGGCTTTAAAGAAGTAATATTACTGATTAAAGGAACTGATATTTATTCTTTTTTAAAATTTGAATCTGGGGTACACAGAGTTCAAAGAGTTCCAAAAACAGAAACTCAGGGCAGGGTTCATACTTCTGCAGCGACAGTAGCAGTACTTCCTGAAGTGGAAGAGGTTGATTTAAAAATTAATGAAAAAGATTTAAGAATTGATGTTTTTAGGTCTGGTGGACCTGGAGGTCAGTCAGTAAATACAACTGATAGTGCTGTTAGAATAACACACTTACCAACAGGTACAGTTGTTAGTCAACAGGATGAGAAATCTCAACACAAAAATAGAGCTAAAGCGATGAAAATTTTACGATCTAGAGTTTACGAGGCAGAAAGAGAAAAAAAAGATAAAGAGAGATCGAAAGAAAGAAAAAATCAAATAGGCTCTGGAGATAGGTCTGAAAGAATTAGAACTTATAATTTTCCACAAGGTAGAGTAACAGATCATAGAATAAATATTACCTTACATAAGCTTGAAGAGTTTTTAAGTGGCGATGCTTTTGAAGAATTAAGTCAAAATTTAAGAATGCAAGACCAAGAAATTAAATTAGCTAATTTGAAGGAATAAAATGAATTTAGAAAAAGTTATCAATCAAGCATCTAATATCTTAAAAAAGAATAATATTAACTCTCATGAGTTAGATGCACAAATAATTCTTTCAGATATTTTAGGAGTAACAAAAGAATTTTTATTAATAAATGATAATTTAGTTTTATCTAAAAGTATTAAAAATAAATATAATTTTGCTATTAAAAGAAGAGCCAAAAAAGAACCAGTAGCTTATATTTTAGGTAAAAAGGAATTTTGGAGCCAAAACTTTAAAGTAAATAAATCAACTTTAGTACCAAGACCAGAAACAGAACTGATGATTTATAAAGTTATTAAGTATTATATTAACAAAAAAATAAATATTTTAGATATTGGAACAGGATCTGGCTGTATACTTTTATCAATTTTACAAGAGTTAAAAAATTCTCGTGGTTTAGGTATAGACATTTCACCAAAAGCCATTAAAGTTGCTAAAGAAAATTCTAAAGATCTAAACTTGTTAAACAGAGTAAAATTTAAAACTTTTGATATAGAAAAATTTAATTCAGGCAAGTTTGATTTAATAATTTCGAACCCACCTTATATTCCTTACAAAGATATCAAAAATTTAAGTAAAGATATAATAAGCTATGAGCCAATAACAGCTTTAAATGGGGGCAATGATGGTCTTGACCTTATAAAAAAAGTTATTTACAAATCTACGAGACTTTTAAAAAAAAGTGGATTACTCGCAATCGAAATTGGAACCAAGCAGTATATAAAAGTGTCCAATTTGTTAGCTCGACACGGATTTAAAATAATAAGTAAGGAGTATGATAATAAGGATAACGTGCGTTGTATAATAAGCACAAAAGTAAGGTTTTTTTAGATTTTATAATATTTATTTTGACAAACTAAACTAATAATGAATAAGATAACTTATAACCTTAATAAAAATAAGGTACTTCAATAAAATTTATGTTTCAACGTAAGCCAAGAAGATTTAGACCGAGATCAAATGGTAGAAGCCATCAAAGACATTCCAATGGTGAAAACCATGGGAGAATGAGATCACATTCATTCTCTAACGATCAGAGAAAAAATAATTTTAGACAGTCTCAAAGTGCAGAAAAATTATTTGAAAAATATAGCACACTTGCAAAAGAAGCAATGTCCTCAGGCGATAAAACTTTGTCAGAAAACTATTTTCAACATGCTGATCATTATAGAAGAGTAATTGATGAAAAAAACTTTAATCAAAAAAAAATTGAGACACAAAATGGTATTAGCAACACAAACCCAAAAGAAGTAGTAAATAATTTAGGTAACAATGAAAGCAAACCAGAAGTTAGTGAAGTCAAAAAAGAAAATCAAAATACTTAATATAAATATTAATTTAAATGAATTTCAAAGACGGAATTGATCATAATTTAGGAAACTTTAATTACATCGACAGAGAAACAATTACCACTCCTTTTTTTACAAAAAAATATTGCGACCATCTAATTACTTTATTTGAAAAATTAGGATGGACTGAGGATAAACAGGGTAATTACGATACATATTTAAGTAAGATAGAGAATGGAAAACAAATTTGCAAAGATTTTTTAGATATTATAAAAAAAAAATTGAGCCAGAAATAGTAAAAAACTGGACTCCAGCAATCCAAGGTAGACTATGGAGATATTATCCAGTCCCATTTGCTAAAAAATTTACACCTCAAGGACAGACAGAATTAAAACTTCATGTTGATAATTCATTAATTACTTTATTTATAAAACTTAATGACAACTTTGGTGGGTGCAATACTATTTTTCCTAGACAAAACTGGGATACCAGTAAAGTCGAAACTGGTCATATGATTGTAATACCTGGGGTTATAACTCATCCTCATTATACTGAAAAGTTAGAGTGGGGTAATAAATACTCATTAATTGGACGTATTTCGATTCTTGAACCAAGAGAAAATAAGGATTTTTCTGACGATATAACTAAACTATAATATAGATATATAATATATAGTTAATTATTATTTTTATGAAAAAAATTAAAATATCACTTTGTGATTTAGCTAATGATTTAAATGGAATTGATAATAAATCTATTCCGATTGGTGTAGGCTTTATCGCGGCTTACTGTAAAAAAATTCACAAAGAAGCAGTTGAGGTTAAAGTTTTTAGAACATTCAAACAATTTTGGGATGATGCAAATCAAAAAAAACCTGACATAGTTGGTTTTGGAAGCTACGACTGGAATTATAATTTAACAATAGCAACAATCAACAAAGTTAAACAATTAAATAAAGAAAGCTTAATTGTTTTTGGTGGAGCAAATGCAGAAATAAATACTGAAGATAATAAAGTATTTTTAGCCAAAAACCCTAATATTGATTTTATAGTTTATGGAGATGGAGAAAAACCTTTTAGTAATATTATTAATAATTATAGAAAATTAAAAATGTGTGATGGCTGGAGAAATAAATTAAAATCTACTCCAATAGATGGGTGCAGAACTTTATTAGAAGATAAATTTATTTGCGGAAAACCTTTTGATGCTGTCATGGATTTAGATGAAGTCCCTTCACCTTACCTCACAGGAATTTTTGATGAGCTACTTAAGGATCCTTTGTTAATGCCAATACTTCAAAATATTAGGGGTTGCCCGTATAGATGCAGGTATTGTGTCTCAGGCACTCAACTTGGAAAGATTAGAAATTTTAGTCTAGAAAGAATAAAAAGTGAAATAACTTTCTTAAGAAAAAATGCTAAAAATAGATTTTTAAGATTTTCTGACGACAATTTTGGAATCATTAAACATGACTTAGATGTTGCTAAATATGTTAGAGAGTGTTTTGATAAATACCAATACCCGATGGCTCTAAAAGTTTATTCAGCCAAAAAGCAGACTGACAGAACAAGAGAAGTTGGTTTAATTTTAAAACCTTTGATGACATATTGTGTATCTTTTCAAACAACAACAAAAGATGTTTTAAAAGAAACTATTCGAGTTTCCGCAACACACAAAGAGGCGATAGACTCCATAACTTTTGCAAGAAAAAATGGAATTTCTACAGCCACAGAACTTATTTTTGGTTTACCAGGCGAAACGCTAAGCTCTTGGAAGGAAGTTATAAATAATACTGTAAACTATGGATTTGATTCGATAGCCATGAATCCTCTTTGGCTTCTTAAAGGCTCAGATTTAAATCAAAAAGCAGCTAGAGACAAAAACCAATATGTTGGTAAATTTATGTTAGCGGAAAATGCTATTACTCAATACGGTGACTTCATATCCTTTGAACGAGACGAACTTGCAGTACAATCAAAAGATTACACATACGAAGAATGGAAACTTTTTTTGAAGTATCAAATTAATATCTTGATGGCAGGATATCACGGCTATGGTAAAGAACTTTTATACTACGCTAATAATATTGGAATAAAACCAGTTGAACTTTTTGATCATATGTTAGGTGATTTTAACAAATACCCCACAACTAATGAATTAGTTGAAACTTATGTTAAGACTTACACTGACAATATGTTTGATACCGAAGAAGAATTGCATGATTTTATTAAAAAGAATCTTGAATTATTTAAAAAAGATAAAGAATCGCTAGTCAGACTTGGTAAAGCTAGAGGTCTTTTAACTTACATAGTAAAATATATTCTAAGAGATCCAGAGAAGAAATATTTAAAAGAAATAAGAACAGCTATATGTAATTTGAAACCAAGTAAAAATGTTGAAGAAATTACAAAATTTATATTAAATTTATCAATTGATCTAATGATAGATCCTTTCAAAGATGAATTTATCCCTGACGTAGAAATCGTTTCAAAATATGATGTTCATTCATGGATTAACGAAGGGTATTCAAAAGATCTTAGCTATTATAAATATCAAGAACCAAAAAAAACTATATTAAAATGCAGAAACCCAGTAACAGTTAGCGCTACGATTAAAAAAGATAAAGACCACAAAAGAACTGACTGTTTCCATTTTTTTAGGTATATGCCATCTAGTTTAATGAGAAGATATGTTGATAAGCAAGGTGAGAATGTAGCTCCTTATCCATTACGCGTAGAAAGTTCTTTAACTCATCTAGATTAACTTTTATCTTTAGCAATCATTTCCGCAACCATCACGTCTGTTTTTATTCTATGAATTTCAAAAGTTTTTCGTTCTTCATTTTTTAAAACTTTTCCAGATGGTAATTTTAATGTTTGTGAATTTACTTTTTTTCCATTAATTATAACTTCATAATGAAGATGTGGGCCTGTAGACATTCCTGTGGAACCTACGTATCCAATTATTTGCCCTTGTTTTACTTTTTTTCCTTCTTTTATACCTTTCGCAAAAGATTTCATATGAGCATATATTGTTTCATAAGTTGAGTTATGTTTTATTTTTACACAATTACCACCTCCACCACACCATCTAGCTCGCGTAATAGTTCCACTACCTGAAGCCATAATTGGAGTACCCATTGGAGCTGCAAAATCTGTACCCATATGTTTTTTATTAAAACCTAAAATAGGATGCTTTCTCATTCCAAATGGTGAGGAAAGTCTAGCGCCATTAATTGGGGTTTTCATTAAAGCTTTTTCTACACTTTTTCCATTAGAGTCAAAGTATCCATAATTTTTATCATCGCCAAACTTATAGAGTGTAATTTCTCGACTATTAACTGACATGTGTGCGTATAGGATAGAACCACTTTTTACAAACTCTCCATTTTCGTCAAAGTATTTTTCATATATAATTTTAAAATAATCATTTTTTCTTATGTCTCTTTGGAAATCAATTTCAAAGCCAAAAATTCTTGCAAATTCTATAATTGTATCAGGATTCATTTTTGCTTTAGTAGCTGAAGAATAAAGGTTATTTATAATTGTGTTATCAGTAAAAACTCTTTTTTTAAATAATCTAGTAATTATTTTGCTTGAAATAATTTGACCATTATCATTTTTACTTATTTCCACAGCAGTACTCTTCGTAATTGGGTAAAATAGTTTTATTATTGAGTTTCTTTTATTAGAAAAATCTTTTTTAAAAATTAAATCCATTTTATTTCCTACTAAGAGCTTGCTGGGATCACCATATTTTTTATATTTATTTATGATGTTAGCAATCTCATTATCTTGTAATTTAAATTGTTTTAAAATCTTTTGAATACTGTCACCACTTTTAACTTTATAATTTACCGTAATAAAAGGTGAATTAATTTTTTTAAATAAATACTTTTTAATTTTTTCTATTTCCTCATTTGAGGTCAAAGAGCTTATTTGTGCGGTTTGAAGATCCTCATTATTTTTATAAAAGATTAGGGTAAATAATACGGCAATTATTAATGCTGGAAATATTACAAAGTACTTTCCTCTTTCTAAATTTCTTATTAAATTTTTGTACATTTTTTATTTATTATAGCTTAAGGCTTAATTTATTTTTTTAGATTTTATATATTTTTTATAAAAAATCCTTATTTTATATGACTTTTTTAGCGTTAATTTCGCCTTGATTTATCCCCGAATTAGCTTATAACCGAGCGTCCAACCCCAAAAAAAGCTTATTTTATTAGCTTAATTATGGAGTTGTTAATAAATTAAAATGTTAACGACTAACCGATAGGTGCGGTTTTTCGTTGATTTTTTCAGCTTTTTTAAATTGTGAAAAAAGAAGAAGAGAAGTGTGGACGGTTAGGTTACCAAAATTTGTCGTACACACTTCAACGAAACATAAATAATTTATTTTATTTATATGAAGCTAGTGTGCGCCGTTATTAAACTTGAGAGTTTGATCATGGCTCAGAACGTACGCT
>MDSV01175192.1_pt1 | contig 22627 bp, 23 predicted proteins | sample 810851 | NCBI WGS metagenome assembly MDSV01 (sample SAMN05326640, study PRJNA326480) | marine metagenome | isolation source: seawater | place: Atlantic Ocean: North East | collected 2012 | reverse complement strand
TCGAACTCGAACGTTAAGGGCTCCAGCGCCGATGGTACTTTGTCTTAAGGCATGGGAGAGTAGGACATTGCCAGGTCTACAAAACGTGAAATTATTGTCACTTTACAAATACTTTTTGGACTTTATCCTCTACATATGAAAATTTGTGTCGTAGGCACCGGCTATGTTGGTCTAAGTTTAGCAATTCTTTTAGCTCAAAAATATGAGGTTGTTACTCTGGATGTTTCAAAAGACCGTATAGATAACATAAACAACAAAAAATCCCCTTTCAGAGATACTGAACTGGAGGATTTTCTGCAGAATAAACCTCTTAATTTAAAGTCAACAATCAATAAAAATGAAGCTTATGAAAATGCTGAATATGTAGTTATAGCAACCCCTACAAACTATGATGCTTTGACTGGCTCGTTTGATACATCTACTGTTGAAGAAGTAATTTCAGATTGTGTTAAAATTAATCAGCAAGGTTTAATAATAATCAAATCAACTGTTCCCATAGGGTTTACTGACAACATGAGGAATAGGTTTAATAATGAAGATATAATATTTTCCCCTGAGTTTCTAAGGGAAAATAAAGCTTTATATGACAACCTTTACCCCTCAAGAATTGTATTAGGCGGAATATCTGAAAAATCAGTAAAGTTTGGAAAGATGTTACTGAATTGCTCTTTTAAATCGGAAAAAGATATAAAATTATTAAATATGGAAGCTAAAGAAGCGGAGGCGGTAAAACTTTTTTCAAATACTTTCCTTGCTATGAGGATATCTTATTTTAATGAATTAGATAGTTTTGCAGAAATGCAAAAATTATCTTCAGAAAAAATTATAGAAGGAGTTTCAGCTGATCCAAGAATTGGAGATTACTATAATAATCCTTCTTTTGGGTATGGAGGTTATTGTCTTCCTAAAGATTCAAAACAATTGCTTGAAAATTTTAATAGTGTGCCAAATAAAATTATAAAAGCTGTTGTAGAGTCAAATAAAACACGAAAGGATTTTATAATTAATTCAATTTTGAGTAAGTCTCCAAAAACAGTGGGTATATATAGATTAATAATGAAAGAAGGTTCTGATAATTTTAGAGAGAGCGCAGTAATTTATATACTTGATCAATTAAAAAGAAATAAAATTGAAGTAATTCTTTATGAGCCATTGATTAATGATGATTATTTTAGCAACGTTGAGGTTGTGCATAATTTAAGTAGTTTTATAGCTAGATCTGATTTAATTATTGCTAATCGGCTATCTAATGACTTAGATAATGTTCTCAATAAAGTATATTCACGAGATATATTTCAGGAGAACTAATTGACTTTAGGAAATAATAATCATAGTTTGTGTCCTTACGCGGGGTGGAGCAGTCTGGTAGCTCGTCAGGCTCATAACCTGAAGGTCGTAGGTTCAAATCCTACCCCCGCAACCAATTTTTTCTTATAATGAATATTATCATAGAAAGCGCCACAAATTTGGAAATTTCAGATCAGGAAATTGGAAAATTTTACTCTGAAAATTGGAATAAAAAAACAATTTTATCTGACGAAAAATTTGTTAAATGGCAATTCGGAGTTTCACGTTTAGATAATAATATAAATAGTTGCGTTGTTGCTTACGAACTTGATAAAAAAAAAATACTAGGTGTATTAGGTTTGACTGAAAGACATTTTTATATGTCAACTTCAAAGCTAAATGGCGCTGAGATGACCAACTGGATGGTATTAAACGAATTCTCAGGTCACGGAATAGGAAATAAAATGATGCAATTTGCTCAAGATAAATATGATGTTTTGATGGGTATGGGGATAACAGAGGTCGCTTTAAATGTCTACTATGCTAATAATTATAAGTTTCTTAGAGAGATACCTAGGTTTACAAGAGTATTTAATTCTTCAAAGATTAATCCACTTGCGAAAATAACCTCATTGGGAGAAAAATTAATATTAATTAATTCTAAACAAGATTTAATAGAATTTAAAATTCATCAAATGAATAAAGAAATCGTCGACAAAATATTTTTAAATTTTACCAAGGATTTTAATTTATACTCAAGGAGTAATGATATTTTGAATTGGCGTTACAACTTACATCCTTTTTTTAAATATAAACAATTTATAATATCAAATCCCAATTCAGATAAAAAAATGTTTGTCTGCTTAAGAGAAGAAGAAGGTATAGCAGAAGTTAAAATATTACACGTTGTTGACTGTTTTGGTGACCTTGAGGCCTTAAGCGCGGCTATAAGTTTTATAGATGTATATTGTATTAAAAATAATATTGATTTTGCAGATTTTTATTGTACGACGTCAAAAATTTATTCATATTTTATAAATAATGGTTGGCTTTCAACCTCGAACGATAAGTCGTTTCAATTCCCGCATCTGTTTAAACCTGTTGAGTTTAGAGATCCACCAACAACGTCACTTGTTTATTGGTCAAAAAAGGATCGTATAAAACTAGCAGATGTTTCTTCTCTTTACATAACAAAACAAGATATTGACTTAGACAGGCCTACAATATAACTACAACTTAAGTCTTTGGAAAATCATTCGTATCCCATCGTGGTATTGTCAACTTTGTTCTGTATCCCCCATCATTATTTGGAATTACTCTGGTAAAACCAAGTGAACAATTCATATCTTTTAAAATTTTTATAGTTATTTTATTGAAATCACCATAAGGATAACAAATGCTCCAATTTTTTCCAATCAGATCATTACTATGTAAGAACTCAACTGACTTTTGTACATCTTTTTTTTGTTCTTTTTCGTTTAATGTTGAATACCAGGTATGAGAAAATCCGTGTGAACCGATTTCATGACCATAACTTTTTAATTCTTTAAGTTGATCGGTGTCCATATATAATTCTCTTGCAAAAGAGCTTGTATCAGTTGTCACATATTTCTTGAAAAGGTAATTACAAATACTCGTTCTATCTTCAAGTCTAAGGTCCCTTTGAAGCAGCCTTTTAATTATTGCTGAATAATTCTCATCATATCTATTACCACTACGATGATCAAGATTTTGACAAAACTGATGAAAGTTTCCATATTTAATTTTTAATTCCATCTCATTAAATTTTTTTTCTATTTCATTGTATAGTGATAAAGGATCATTTTTACATGCCAAAATATGGTGTATTTTGTTAACAATCAGAACATCTTTTGCAATTGTGGATACTACTGGAGGGAAAAAAAATGCTCTTATATTATGTTTTAGTAGAATTGGTGAAACATACTTATAGTGATCAACGTAACCATCGTCAAAAGTTAGAAAACAATCGTTACTTTTAAAATTAATGTTTCTATTATAATATTCATATACTTCGCTAGGTTCAAGTAAATGATAATTATACTTTAAGTAGGTTATTTGTTTTTCGAACTCCTCAGCAGACAAAATATTTAAATTTTGATATAAATTTTCTTTTTTATCACGCACATAGTGATACATAACTATCTGACAATTATTTTTTTTCATTTTTAATAATCAAATTTTAATCTATACTTAAACATATACCACTAGTTATTAATATGCATAAATCAACAAATTCATATAAAAATGAAAGAAATTTTGGTTTCATTTTCGGAATTGTCTTTTTGCTAATAGGGTTATATTTTATTTTTTTCTTAGATCAAATCAAAATAATATTCTTTGCTCTAACCATAATATTTGCTTCAATATCTATATTATTCCCAAAATTTTTCATCTATCCGAATAGAATATGGATTGGCTTTGGTTATTACTTAGGAATCATAACAACACCAATATTTGTTTCATTGATCTATGCTTTTGTTGTAATTCCTACAGGCCTAATTTTAAAAATATTTGGTAAGGATATTCTTGATCGTAAGATCAATAAAAAAGAAATCACAAATTGGAAGAAAAGAGAAATTACGAACACACAATTAGACAAACAATATTAAATGCAAATATTTTTTGAAGTTATAGAATTTATGTTAAAGAGAAAAAAGTATTGGCTTTACCCAATACTTTTAATTTCTTTATCGCTTGGTGGTTTAATTATTATAAGTCAAAACTCTGCAGTTGCCCCATTCATCTATACTATCTTCTAATGTCATATATCCTAGGAATATCTGCATTTTATCATGATAGTGCCGCGTCTCTCGTAAAAGATGGAAAAGTTATCTCAGCAGTTCAAGAAGAAAGATTTACAAGAATAAAAGGAGATGCAAGTTTTCCAAAAAATTCAATAAAATACTTACTTCAAAGTAACAAAATAAATGCTGAGGATATTTCTTATGTTTGTTTTTATGAGAAGCCATTTTTAAAATTTGAGAGACTGTTGGAGACTTATCTATCCCATGTACCCATTGGTTTTCAATCCTTCAGAAAGTCAATACCATTATGGATCAAAGAAAAGTTATTTCAGAAGAATACTCTCATAAAAGAACTTCAGCTTATAGATAACAACTTTAATGAAGATAAAATATTATTTTCAGAACACCATTTAAGTCATGCAGCAAGTGCTTTTTATCCATCCCCTTTTGATGAAGCGATAATACTAACGCTAGACGGGGTTGGAGAATGGGCCACTACTACCATATCAAAAGGAAAGGATGCAAATATAGAAATTTTAGAGGAAATTAATTACCCCCATTCCATTGGTTTATTATACTCCTCTTTTACCTATTTTTTAGGATTTAAAGTTAATGAGGGTGAGTATAAAGTGATGGGTCTTGCACCATATGGACAACCCAAATACGTTAATACAATTCTAAAAAATCTAATTAACCTTAAAGATGATGGTTCGTTCAAATTAAATCAAAAATATTTTTCTTATTCTACTCATTTAGTAATGGTGAACAATAAGTTTGAAAAACTTTTTGGGCAAAAAAAAAGAAAAAGTGATCAAGAGGAATTAAATCAATTTCACATGGATATTGCAGCTTCAATTCAAAAAGTCACTGAAATTATAATTATTAAAATAGTAAATTATATATCACAAAAATATAAACCAAAAAACTTATGCTTAGCCGGTGGAGTAGCATTAAACTGTGTAGCCAACTCAATGATTGCATTTGAAAACCTATTTGAAAAAATATGGGTTCAGCCTGCAGCAGGGGATGCTGGTGGATCTTTAGGAGCAGCTCTTCTTACTTATTATGATAAGTATAACAAAGTAAGAAATATGGATATTAAGAATCAAGACTTTCAACCACTCTTAGGCCCACTCTATTCAGACAACGATATAGAAAAAGACTTAATTAAACTAGGTGCAAATTTTGAGAGAAAAAAAGAAGAAGAAATTTATCAGCATACAGCTAAACTTTTATCAAATGGTAAAATCATTGGATGGTTTCAGGGAAAAATGGAATTTGGTCCGCGTGCACTAGGAGCAAGATCTATTCTAGCTGACCCAAGAGGTGCAAATATGCAAAATGATTTAAATTTGAAAATAAAATTCAGGGAGGGCTTTAGGCCATTTGCGCCTGCAATACTTAATTATGAGTATAAAAATTGGTTTGATGAAAGAGTAGAAAATCCCTATATGCTATTTGTTTCAGCTATCAACAATTCAAAAAGAAGAAATATTACAAAAGATCAAGAAAATATTGAGGGACTTAAAAAATTATATATTAATAGATCACTCGTGCCCGCTATCACTCACGTAGATTATACAGCTCGTGTCCAAAGTGTAAGCAAAGAACTAAACGAACCTTTTTTTAAATTATTAGAAAATTTTAATAGTATTACGGCTTGTCCTATTATAGTTAATACCTCATTTAATGTAAAAGGTGAACCAATTGTATGCACACCAGAAGATGCTTATAAATGTTTTATGAAGACCCAACTTGATTATTTGATTATTGGTAACTTTATTTTAGATAAAAAAAAACAAACTTGAGTTATTATTGGTATTTGAATTATTTTTTTCATAAAATGAGTTATGTTTATTAAAATTAAGAACTACCTTCCGCTTATATTTATTTTATATTTTCTACTTTTGATTACAAATTTTTACCTTTATTTAGAAGAAGGTAAAACAAATTATCTTAAGTTGCTAACTCCTCCTATACCACTCTATGAAACTTATGACGAAGTAAGTAATATATTAGAGTCGAACCAAAGTGCATCAATTTCATTTGTAATTAGAGGTTACCAAAGGCCACCTATTTATGCTTTATCACATCTATCATTTGCAAGTATCATATTTGAGGGACCCACAAAAGGCATTAAATCTTATAAATCGGATAGATTTGGGTTTAATAATCCTGATCAAGTTTATGAGCAAGCAGAAAACCGAATAATTTTAATGGGTGACTCAATTGTTCATGGCTACCATGTAAATGAAGGTAATGATATTGCATCTCATATGAGAAAATTAGGACATAATACAATTAATTTAGGTCAAGGTGGAAATGGTCCTATACAAAATTTAGCAATCCTGCGTGAATATACAAAACACTTAAATCCAAATACAATTTTTTGGTTTTTTTATAGTAATGACCTTATTGATTTAGAAAGACAAGTCAGTCAACACGACAAATATATCTACAATAACTATGTTAATAATGAGACATTCTCACAGAATCTAATCAATCGTCAGGATGAAATTGATAGTTTTTGGAGGAGGTATGACAAAAAGTATTATGATGATTTAAGTGGCAAAATTAAAAGTGACTCAAAAGAAAATGATGTTAGCCTTAAATCAAATTTAGACATTTTTATTAGTTTTTTCACACTTAAAAAGTTAAGAAATAGCCTTTTTAAAACCGATGAAAGATTAAGTCAAAATTCTAAAATTATCCTTGATAAAGGATTGATTAAAAAATATTTTGAAATTTGCAATCTTGCTCGAGAGCAAAGTGGCCTTTCCAATGAAAAATTCGTCTTTGTTATGAATAGAAATCAAAAACAAAAAAATATGAGTGAGTTTGATTTATTTTTAGAAAAAGAAATTTATAAATTTTTAGAAAATAATAACTATACATATCTTAATTTAGATGAGATTTATGAAAATAACGGAAATGAAATTTTTCCATATCATGACGGATTTAGAGAACATCCAAATTCACTTGGCTATAAACTTATCTCAGATCAAATAAATAATTTTATTAAATTATCAAATTGACTCATGAATAGGCCTTCACTAATTATTAATTTGGGCATCATATCTCCAAAAAAAAATATATTTAATATTATCTAGAATTAAAATTGCGATAAAAATTTTGAAAAAAATAGAACTTTGTTAGCAATATCAGTGTACCATTCATATATTCAAATTACTCATCAATATATTTCTTAATAATTCTCGAAATCTTATTATATCCCTCTGGTGTATAATGATTGTATCTACCTAAAGTAAATAAGGTATCTGAGTCTTGATCTAATATTAGTTGATTTGTTAGATCAATTTTATTTATTTTTAAAGTGTCAATCATCAAATTTATCTCGTCAATATTAAATATATTAATTTTCTCTGTAAATTTGTTGTACGAATAATAAGAAGGAACAATGACAAAATACAGTTTGCCCTGATACTCATTAACCGAAGATTTGACTTCCATTAAAATATCTTCCAAAGTTTTAATATTTTCAGAATTTTTTTCCACATCGTAAAAGAACCCCAGTTCTAGATTAAACATAGCCCTAGTCTTACTCAACGTAATAAAACTTCGTAATTTATTGTTAATTTCCGTTTTATTGTTTTTGTATTTGAACTCATTTTTAATGAGATTTAAATTCATTTCATCAATTAAATTTTGTTTATTTATGAGATCTTGAGAATAGTTAGGCTGTAAGTAATTTATAAGTAAATTTTCATTCTCTTCATCAGAAATATTTCTTAAATCATTATCTGTATAGTAGAACCAAAAAACTTTCTTTGGTTTATACCCAGATCCATATTCTCTAAAAAATCCTAACTCTATTAATGGGCCTACGCCAATTTGCCCAAGAGAAATTATATTTTTATCAGTATATTTTTTTAGTTGATTAGAAATACTTTCATTTTGATTAACGCACTCCCCGTAAATTATTGAATCCCCTATTAACAGAATATCTAAATTATCAAATTCCCAGTCCTCATCTAAATTTAAAAAACCATATTTATCAGTCTGATATACTGGCCACTCTCCATTTTCGTTACAAGAAAAAGTTTTTCTGTATGATAAACTTGATAGAGGAAAAATAGATTTTTCGCTGTTAAAGTGATTTATAGGTGAAACGGAAGGCAATATTTCAATATTATTGTCAATAAAATCAAAATATACTTCAGATCGATTACGTAAATCAGAATTTGATATTTGTTTTAATAAGTAAAATCCAAATATTTCCCACATATATAGGCTAATCATAAAAAGATAAAAAAAATAAATCACAAATTTTTTTATACTGTATTGGCAGAATAAAATAATAGTCCAAAAAATAATACTTATTAAAAATAAATTATAAATTTTTGAGTTAATATAATAATTTTCGCTAAAAAGATTTATCGTTTCAGAATGAAGGTATAAAAATATCAATATCGATATAATTAAAGGTACGATAATAAAAAAATTTACTAATTTGTTATTCATCCGAAATTGATTTATTAGATTCTATTTAAAGTATATTTAAATTTAGCGAAGTATCTTAATATATATAAGAATTGATATTAATAAATAAAATAAATCAAATTCAATTTATAAAATCAAATAAATAGAGACTTTAGAAATAATTATAATTTTTTGATTACAATATACGGGCCTGTTTTATCGTATTTCAATTTTCCAAATATATATTCAAATTCCTTGATATCAGGAATTGGATAAAATTTTTCAAAATTTTTATTTACTTGTTCCATTGATACATTCTCGTTAAAATTTAGATGTATATTAATTTCAAACTCAACAATAATTATCAATCCTTCTTTTTTAAGAATACGTCTAAAGTCATTAAAATACCGTCCAGTACGATGAGTAGTATCATTTATAATAGTGTCAAAGCTTGTATAACTATTTTGTAATTTGTTTTGTCCGTAACCTGATACATGAAGTACAAATATACAGTCTATGCTACTACCTGGTATTTCATCTAAATAGTTTTCTTGAATATTTGGATCACATTTTATGTATTGATTAATTGAACCTGATACTAATTTTTCATCAATAATATCAACTCCATAAATAAATTCACTTTTGTCTTTTAGAATTTTAGAAAAATGTGATTTACCACATCCAAACTCTACTACTTTGTTTAATTTTTTATTAATGCCTAATTTTTTAAAAATTTCATTAAGAGTAAAATGCATCTTTTGAGGACTATAGTATTCCCAAGCATGATCAATATTTGAAAAGAATATTGGAAATATATCTTTATTATAAATTTTAGATCTGAAGAATATTGATTTTAATACTTGAATATTAAATAAAAGATTTTGCTTTATAACTACTATTCTAAAAAAAATTGGGTATGGCAATATTCTTTCAAAAAAAGCTTTCATAAATAAGATAATTATTAGAAATTAATATTTTTTTTAGCGTCATTTATACATGTAAATATTGTAAATAATATTAAAAAGGAATAAAACATATTAAAATTAATATTATTTTTTTTATGACAGCTAATCATTCAGAATTAATTAATTCATACATTGAAAAACTTCAAATTTGCTTAAATAGTGAGAGCATGAAAGGAGTTATCAAACTATCTCGTGCTATGAAAAATGCATGGGAGTCAAAAAAAAATATTTATATTTGTGGAAACGGAGGAAGTGCAGGGAATGCTAATCATTTAGCTAATGATTTTACTTATGGAGTAGGATTAAATGCAGGGATTGGAATGAGGATTGAAGCTTTGAGTTCAAATCCATCTGTTTTAACGTGTCTTGCAAACGATATAGGCTATGAAAATATTTTCTCTGAACAAATCCGTGTTAAAGGTAATGAGGAAGATTTATTAATAGTTCTTTCTGGAAGTGGAAATTCTCAGAATATTATAAATGCAATCGAGATGGCAAATAGTATGAATATGTCAAATTTTGCGATCCTAGGCTATGATGGTGGTAAAAGTAAAAAAATTGCCAAGGAGGTAATTCATTTTAATGTTAATGATATGCAAGTATCAGAAGACATGCAGCTAATTGTTGGACATATTTGCATGCAATGGCTTTGCAATAATTAATTTAATATGAAATCAATTGTAACTGGCGGCGCTGGATTTATCGGAAGTAATTTAGTTGAAAAGTTAGTTTCTATTGGTCACGAAGTAATAGTATTGGATAATTTGAGTACTGGAAGATCTTCAAACATAGAAAACCTAAATAATAAAATAAAATTTATAGAATGTGACATTTCATCAAAAGGTAACTGGCAAGATGAATTTACTAGTACTGACTTTGTATTTCATCTAGCTGCGCTTGCTGATATTGTTCCAAGTATTCAGAAGCCAGAAATGTATTTTAATTCAAATGTAATTGGCACTTTTAATGTTCTAGAGGCAGCAAAAAAATCAAAATTAAAAAAACTCATCTATTCAGCATCATCATCTTGCTATGGACTTCCTGATCATTTTCCTACAAAAGAAGACGCATCTATTAAACCAGAGTATCCTTATGCTCTCACTAAAAGATTAGGTGAAGAATTAATTATGCATTGGTCAAAATTATTTAGCATACCGTCTATTTCATTAAGGTTTTTTAATGTCTATGGGCCAAAGTCAAGAACATCTGGAACATACGGAGCAGTATTTGGAGTATTCTTAGCACAAAAGCTTGCGAGTAAGCCCTTTACAGTTGTGGGTGACGGAGAGCAAACACGTGATTTTACATACGTATCTGATATTGTTGATGCAATTATAGCAGCATCTCAAAGTGAGCAAGTAAATAGAATTTATAATGTTGGAAGTGGCAAAACCATATCTGTTAATAAAATCGTAGACCTACTTGGAGGAGAAAAAGTCTATATTCCAAAAAGGCCGGGTGAGCCAGATTGTACTTTTGCTGATATTGACAAAATAATTAATGAAATTGGCTGGCAGCCTAAAATTAGTATTGAAGAAGGCATTAAACATCTTATAAAGAACATTGATTATTGGAAATCTGCTCCTGTTTGGACTCCTGAAAAAATTGCGATTGAAACAGAAGACTGGTTCAAATTTATAAAATAGGAAATTATTATGAATAGTAAGAAAATATTTATTACAGGAGGAGGAGGTTATGTTGGCGCCGCTCTGGTTCCAGAACTTTTAAATAAAGGCCATGAGGTAACTGTATTGGATTTATTTATGTATGGTACTGATGTATTAGACTCTCATGATAAATTAAATTTAATAACTGGTGACATAAGAAATCAAGAACTTTTGAAGAATATAATACCCAGTCATGATACAGTTATCCACTTGGCATGTATATCTAACGATCCAAGTTTTGAGTTAAACCCATTACTTGGTAAATCCATAAATTTAGATGCATTTGAACCATTAGTAAAAATTTCCAAGAGTAGCGGTGTAAATAAATTTATATATGCTTCTTCTTCATCTGTTTATGGTATCAAATCCGAACCTGACGTAACCGAGGACATGTCTTTAGAGCCTTTAACAGACTACTCAAAATTTAAAGCAGATTGTGAGCAAATTCTCTTAAATTATGATTCTGATAATTTTACGACATGCACAATAAGGCCAGCAACAGTCTGTGGATACTCGCGAAGACAAAGACTAGACGTAGTTGTAAACATTTTTACAAATTTAGCGTTTCATAATCGAGAAATATCTGTATTTGGGGGGTCGCAACTAAGACCAAATATTCACATTGACGATATGGTAAATGTATATTTAAAGATTTTAGAGTGTGAAAATAATGTCATTAGGGGTCAAATATTTAATGCAGGTGATAAAAATTATACAGTATTAGAACTTGCTGAGATGACAAAAGATGTAATTGGAGAGGATGTATTACTTAAGGTTACTGAGTCAAATGACAATAGATCATATCACGTTTCATCAAAGAAAATTGGAGAAGTAACAGGTTTTAAGCTCGTGAAATCTATTAAACAAGCTATAATTGATTTAAAGTTTGCTATTGAAAAAAAGAAATTAGTTAATAGCTTAGTGGATCCAAAGTATTTTAATATTAAAATGATGCAAAAAATAAATCTTGAGTAAAACAATGATAAATAAAGTTCGTTATTCTTATTTGCCACAACAGTTTGAAAAGACTGATGATCTATGGGCTAGCTTAAAGGATTTTGTAAAAACAGGTGATTTCACGTTAGGAAAGCCTTTACAAGAATTTGAGGAAAAGTTTGCATCTTTGATGGGTACAAAATACGCGGTCGGGGTCAATTCTGGAACGGATGCAATCAAGCTATCTTTGAAAGCATTAGGAATTAGCCCTGGAGATGAGGTAATTACTGCTGCAAACACATTTGTTGCAACTGTCGGCGCAATATCTGAAATAGGCGCAATACCTATATTTGTTGATTGCGATAATACTTTTTGTATGAACACTAATTTAATTGAATCAAAAATAAACGATAGAACAAAGGCAATCTTGCCAGTTCATTTTACTGGCTATATGACAGAAATGAATGAAGTTATGAAAATATCTGAAAGGTATAATCTTCCAGTTGTAGAGGATGCATGTCAATCAATATTAGGGGAGATTGATGGCAAGAAAGCTGGCACTTGGGGAGAAACAGGGGCTTTTTCGTTGCACCCTCTTAAAAATTTAAATGTTTGGTCTGATGGTGGATTAATTACCACTAATTCCGAAGAGATTAGAGATAAACTTTGTTTATTAAGAAATCATGGTTTGGTTGATAGAGATAGTGTTGGTATACTTGGATACAATTCTAGACTTGATACTTTTCAAGCTGTAGTTGGAAATTGGTTAATTCCGCAAACAGAAGATATTGCAAATAAGAGAATCTCGAATGCTAAGTATTTTGATGACAACCTTGGTAAAATAAAACAAATATCTATTCCACCAAGACCAGATAATTATAAAATTGTTTACCATTTGTATATAGTTTTTGCAGAAGATAGGGATAATTTACTAGAATATTGCCTTAGTAAAGGTATTGAGGCAAAAGTTCATTATCCAGTTCCAATTTATAGACAGCCGGCACTAAAATTTTTAGATCATAAAGAAGGTGATTTTCCTGTTACAGATGCTCACGCAAAAAAAATAATATCATTTCCGTGTGATCAACATTTGAGCAAAGAGGAAATTGATTATTGCATAAGTACTGTCAGAGATTTTTATAAAAACTAAGTCAAATATGAAGTTAGATTATGTCAATTTGTCCGCTCAATGGGAGGATGAGAAAAACAATTTAAGGAATATATTTGATGAGGTAATGTCGACTGGGCAGTATGTTGGTGGCAAATACGTTGAATTATTTGAAAAAAAAGTCTGCGAATATACAGGGGCAAAATATTGTATTGCTCTTAACAGTGGCACTGATTCATTAGTTACATCATTGGTCGCTTCTGGAGTGAAAAAAGGCGATGAAGTAATAACCCCACCAAATTCATTTATTGCTTCAACATCATCTATAATTCATATTGGAGCAAAACCAGTTTTTGCTGATGTCCTTGATGATCAAAGCATCGATCCCGAGGAGATTAGAAAAAAAATTACTAAGAAGACAAAAGCCATTATGCCTGTACACCTCACAGGAAAGGTTTCACAAATGAAACAAATTATGTCAATTGCTGATGAATTTGATATTCCAGTAATAGAAGATTCTGCGCAGTCTATTGGATCTACCCATATGGGTGTTCAAAGTGGAAGGTTTGGTTTTATAGGATGTTTCTCAGCTCATCCATTAAAAAATCTCAATGCTTGTGGTGATGCAGGGTTCACTATCACTGATAATGAAGACGTATACAATAGTGTAAGACTTATGCGCAATCATGGATTAGAGAATAGAGAAAAAGTGACTAGATTTGGATACGTGTCTAGAATGGACAACCTGCAAGCAGCAATTTTGTCTTATAGAATTGATAAATTAAAAGATGTAATAAGAGTGAGGCAGAAAAATGCCGAAATATATTTTAAAAATCTTAAAAATACTAATGCCACTCTCCCCAAAGGAACTACCAATGAATCTCTAACTTATCACACATTTGTTATACAAATTGAAAACAGAGATGAAGTAAAGAAAAAGCTTTTTGAAGCGGGAATTGAGACTAATATTCATTATCCAGTGCCAATCCACCTCCAACCTGCATCATCAAGCCTGGGATATAGATTAGGTGATTTTCCAAAGACAGAGGAACAATCAAAAAAAATTTTAACCCTTCCAATTCACCAGTATTTAAAAAAAGATGAAATTGAATATGTTTGTGAACAGATTAAAAAATTAACATGAAAATAGGTATTGATTTAGACAATACAATTATTGATTATTCAGACTCATTTCTAGCAGCTTTCAAAACTTTCAACATACAATATCCAAAAAATTTAAATAATAAAGAGGAACTCAAAAAATTTATTTTATATGAAATAAAAGATGTAAAACTTTGGCATAAATTACAAGGTCTCGCTTATGGTAAGTTTCTTAAATCACACGGAAAATTATATCCTGGAGTAAACCTTTTTTTAAAAAGATGTAAGTTTCGAAATCATGAAGTCGATATAGTCAGCCATAAAACTGTAAACGCTCATTATCAAGATAAAAAAGTGAAACTACGGGATTCGGCGATAAATTGGTTAAAAAATAAAAAAATAGTTGGTAATAAAAATAACTACATATCAAAAGTTTATTTTGAAGACACAAAAAAAGATAAAATTATAAGAATTAACCAAAATAATTATGACTACTTTATTGATGATTTATTAAAAATACTAAATTCAAAGCTTTTAAACAAAAAATTAAATAAAATTCACTTTATAGGCAACCAGTTCTTAAAAGGTTCAACAAACCTAACTCAATTTAACAATTGGAATCAGATTGACAAATTCATTAACAAAAAAATCACTACCGTAGATGTAAGAAAAATCTTTGAAATTAATTTTAATCAAGTACCCAAAGTAGTAAAAAAAATCTCAAAAGGAGTCAATTCGAATACTTTTTATATTGAGGGTAATAATCAAAAACAATTAATCAAATTATATAATAATGAATTGGGCAGAAACAGACAATTAAGGGAAAAATTAGCATATGATTTCCTCAAGAAGAATAAAATTAATGAAGTTCCAAAACTACTGAATTGCAATGAGCAAGATGGATATTCCTTATTTGAGTGGATAGAAGGAGAAGAAATAAAAAGAAATAATATTAATAAAGATTATATAAAACAGGCTGCCATGTTCATAATTAAATTGTCTTCATTGAGCAAAAATAAAAAATTTAATCATATTCCCAATGCCTCTGCAGCTTGCTTTGATATTAATCAAATCAAATTACAAATTTCTGAAAGAATTGACTCATTTAAAATACAAAGAAAAAAAAATAAAAAGTTAGATTTTTTTTTTAAACAAAAATTTATTCCGATTAAAAATAGAATATTTAGAAAAATCATAAATAAATCTCTTAAATTTCAGAATGATCACAATTTTTATACATATAGACGCATTTTAAGCCCTTCCGATTTTGGATTTCATAATTCGAAGGTAGTAAAAAATAAATTATTTTTTTTTGATTTTGAATACTTTGGATGGGATGATCCAGTAAAGCTTATATCTGATTTTTATTTTCACCCTGGGTCAAACTTGAGCATAAGTCAGAAAGATCTATGGTTGCAATTAATGATTAATCATTTTGGTAAAATAATAAAAAAAAGACTATTTTTGTTTATGCCTTTATATGGAATTTTGTGGTCACTAATTATGCTCAATATATTCAAGAATTATGAAATATCAAACAAGGTCAATTATAAGAAAAATTGTAAGATTCAATTGCATAAATCCGAAACTAATCTACTAAATATCATTAGTAATTTTAACAATTGGACTAAAGATGCAATTTAATTATGGATGAAAGATCAAAATATTTACGGAGTTTAGTTGTTCGTATGGTTGAAGGTGGAGGAAGGGGCCATATAGGACCTGCTTTTTCACTTATTGAACTTATAAGAGTTCTTTACGATGATTTTCTTAAATATGACCCAGCAAATCCTCAGGATAAAAATAGGGATAGATTTATACTAAGCAAGGGTCATGGATGCTTGGCACTATATTCGATATTAGCTGATAAAAATTTCTTTGATAAAAAATTACTAGATACTTTTTGTAAAACAGAATCAATTTTTGGCGGCCACCCAGAAATACATAAAGTGCCAGGAGTTGAGGCAACAACTGGTGCCCTTGGACATGGCTTATCAATTGCTTCTGGAATTGCCCTTGCATTAAAACTTAAAAAAAATCCTGAGAAAGTTGTAACTATAGTCGGTGACGGTGAGATAAATGAAGGATCAGTCTGGGAAGCCTTATTATCAATATCTAAACATCAACTATCAAATCTTTTGATTATAATTGATTATAACAAAATGCAGTCTTATTCGAGTACATATGAGGTCTTAAATCTCGAACCTCTGAAAGAAAAATTAGAAAGTTTTAATTTATCAGTTAAAGAAGTTGATGGTCATAATATAGATCATATAAAAGAAATTCTTTTAACTTTTCCTTTTAATAAAAAAAAAGCAAGCTGCATTATAAGTCACTCAATCAAAGGTAAGGGTTATGCAGAAGCAGAAAATAATGCTTCTTGGCACCATAAATCTAATTTAAGTGATGAGGAATTAAAGAAATTAAAGAATAGTTTTAATATATAAAATATATGCGAAAGAAATCCTTAGACTGTGTTTACGAATTGTCAAAGATAAATGAAAACGTTATTTATATAGGATCCGATTTAGGCGCTGGAACATTAGACTCGATGAAAGAGACTTATCCTAAAAGATTCTTTATGGAGGGCATTAGTGAGCAGCATATTATTGGAATGGCAGCTGGCTTAGCTCTTGAGGGTTATTTACCTTACGTAAATACAATTGGCACTTTTTTAACAAGAAGATGTTATGAACAGCTGGTGTTAGATTTGTGTTTACAAAATCTTCCAGTAACATTAATTGGAAATGGTGGTGGAGCAGTATATGCACCCCTAGGTCCAACACACTTATCTGTTGAAGATATTGCAATTTTAAGAACCTTGCCTAACATGAGCATCATTTCACCTTCGGATGCCAATGAAATGGAACATCTAATGAAGCAAACGATTGATATCAAAGGGCCTCTTTACGTTAGACTTGGAAAAGGGGGCGATAAGGTAATAAGTGATAAAGTTTCAAATTTTAAAATTGGAAAAGGTATTATTTATAATGAGCCAGGTGAAGTTACAATTATTTCGACGGGAGTAATGACACAAATTGCTCTTGACGTCGCTCAACTATTAAACAAAGATAACATTAATTGTGGAGTGGTCCATTTTCATACATTAAAGCCTTTAGATAAAGATTTGATAAGATCTATTCAAAATAAATCTAAGCTATATGTAGCTATTGAGGAACATTTTTTAAATGGAGGTTTCAGTTCGAATATTTTAGAGTTATGTAATGATGAAGAAATAAATCTTGGTAAAATTGAACGAATTGGAATACCTGACGAATTTGCTAAGTATTATGGTTCTCAAAATTCACTACTTGATAAATGGAATATAGAAAAAAACAAAATTTACTTAAGAATAAAAAGTTTATTACAAAATGTCAGATAATTTGTCTAAAAAATTTATAAAACATGGGTATGTCATTGTAAATTTAAATAATAAATCTGAGCTAAAGAAAATAAAAAACTTAGTTTTGGGTTCAATTATAAAAAATACTAAATTATCAACTACTGTAGAAAAACTTAATTTGTTGGATAATATTCATAAATTTGTGAAAATAGATGAATTAAACCAATTAAGATTAAACATAATTAATGAAATTAACAAAAATAAAAATTTTAAAACTATTTACTATAATCTTGTAAAAAATTACCTAGAAGAATTAGTTGGAAATGAATTGGCAATTCAAAATCGTATTAATTTAAGTATCCAATTACCAAAGGATGACAGTTCTTTGTTGCCACTCCACGCTGACACATGGTCAGGCGACTCTCCTTTTGAAGTTGTGGTCTGGATACCAATGGTTAATTGCTATAAAACCAAATCAATGTTTATTTTAGACGCTTTAAAATATGAAGCATTCCTTAAATTATTTAAAAAAAATAAAAATAGGTCAAGTGAACATATATATCAAAATATTAAAAAAGATCTTAAATTTCTTAAAATTAATTATGGTCAAGCATTAATATTTAACCAAGCCCTACCACATGGAAACAGGATAAATGAAGAGCTTACAACAAGATGGTCTTTCAATTGTCGATTTAAAGGTCTTTTCACTCCATATGGAGATAAAAAACTTGGTGAATTTTTTCAACCTTTATCAATTAAGCCAGCAACAAAAATTGGAATGAAATATAAATTACCAAATATTTAATTATGAATCTAAAAGGGTACATCTTTAGTCGTAAATATTTAGATGAAAGAACACCTCAGCATGTTCAAAATATTGTGATTAGAGAGTATTGTAAAAAAAATAATTATAATTTTTTGTTAAGTGCGACTGAGTATGCCTTTGATAACTCTTTCTTAATGCTAAAGTCGGTTCTTGACGAAATTAAAAAGTATGATGGAGTTATTGCATACAGCCTCTTTCAATTACCAGAAGAAGAAAAAAATAGAATTAATCTATTATGTAAGATTGTAAAATTAAATAAGTGTTTTCATTTTGCTTGCGAAGGAATGAGCGTTAATTCAAATAAAGATATTGATATAATAAATGACATTTGGATTGTAAGAAGTCTTTTAAAAATGTGTCCAAGTGAAATTAACTATTAATTATGAATATTTTTTTAATTGGTGGATCTAGTATAATTGGCCAAGATATTCATAATTACTTTACTCACAAAGGTGTAAATATTATTTCAACTTATTGCAATAATAAGATTAACAAAATGATTAAGTTTGATTTAAATACAGATAAGTTTGATAATCTAAAACCAGCACCAAAAAAAGCAGATATCGTAATTATTTTATCTGCCGTGACAAATGTTAAATGGGCTTTTTATAATCAAGAACTTACTTATGATTTTAACACAATTAAAATCATTAACCTTATTAATGATATTAATAAAATAGGTTGCAAAGTATATTACATGTCTTCAGCTGAAGTATTTGACGGTAAAAAGGGAGGGTATGATGAATTTAGCATCCCGAATCCAGTAAATTTTTATGGAAAAACTAAATATGATGTAGAGATTTATTTAAAAAATAAAATAGAAAACTTTACTATCATCCGAACTGGTTGGAATGTATCAAATAAAATAGTAAATAGGTGTCCAATAAAACAAACTATTGAAGCTTTAACTAAAAATAATTGTAGGATGGCGGAAGATAATAATTTTACCCTTACTCATACAGAGGACCTAGCTAAAGGTCTTTTTAAATTGATATATTCTAAAAATTTTATTAACGATGTTGCCCATCTTTGTTCAAATAAACCTATTTCTAGAACTAAACTTGCAGACTTAGTGATGAAAGCTAGTAAACAAAAATCTTATTCAGCCTATAAAAAAGTAAAATTTAGTGAAATCGATTATCCAGAGCCCAGAGCAAGGTTAAATAATCTCTCATCGGAATTTACATTGAATCATTTAAACTTAAAATTTAGATTACCAGAGAAAATTATAAGAGATAAGGTTGCAATAATCGAAAGAAGCCTAAATGAATAGTATAATTAGAAATAAAAAAAATTTACTTGTAATTAAGAAAAATCCCTTAGTCAAAAGATTAAAATATCTTGCATCAAATTCAAGAAACAAAAGATCTCGGCTATGTGCCCATGTTACAAATAAAGAAAATGTAAACGAAATGATTATTGCGTTACAAAAAGATAGTTATGTTGGGCCACATACCCATCCAAAAATAAAGAGTGAGTCATATTTAATATTGGAGGGCTCTATGAATGTTTATATTTTTGACGATTCTGGTAAAGTTGTAAAAAATATTAAAATGGGACCTTATTCCTCAGGAAAACAATTTTACTATAGAATGAAAAATGGATACTGGCATATGCCATATGCACATAAAGAATGGTGCATATATTATGAAACATTCGCTGGACCATATGTAGATAAGTCAAGTGTAATAACCCCGAAATGGGCACCTGATGTGAATGATAAAGATGAAATTAACGACTTTTTATTAAAAAATAAAATTAAATAAAAATTATGTCTAATTTAAAAAACTATGTTACGTCTCTCCATCAATCATCTAAAAGGAATTATATTGATAGAATGGTTAACGACAAAGTCGATTGTATGATGAAAGCAAAGAAATACGATTTTGACTATTGGGATGGTGATAGAAAATATGGCTATGGGGGTTACAAATATTTGCCAGGAAGATGGAAGCCAGTTGCTGAAAAACTTATTAGTGAATATCACTTGGGACCAGGTTCAAAAGTTTTAGATGTAGGGTGTGGAAAAGGATATCTTCTATATGAAATGTTATTATTACAACCCGATTTAGATATTTTAGGATTTGATATTTCTGAATATGCTATAGTAAATTCCCATGCAGAAGTAAAAGAATTTATATTCCAAGGCAAAGCAGAAGAAAAATTTGATTTTAAAGATAATAGCTTTGATTTAGTAATTTCTCTGGGCTGTATACATAATCTAAATTTAAATAATGTATTCTCATGTGTTAAAGAGGTTCAACGTGTTGGAAAAAATGGATATATAATGCTTGAAAGTTATAGAAATGAGCAAGAGCTTTTCAATCTTCAATGTTGGGCATTAACTTGTGAGACTTTTTTATCAAATACTGAGTGGGAATGGCTATATAATCAGTTAGGTTACTCAGGTGATTATGAGTTTATTTATTTTGAGTGACCATGAAAAAAGAAATTGTTTTATCTAATGGAATAATTCTAAAAGAAGACTTTAAATCTAAGTCTAAATCTTTTTATCTTTTAAATCCGTATCAAAAAATTGATAAAATTATTACTAAATTTTTACTTAAATATTCAAGTGAGAATAATACTTGTGATGTAAGAGTGTGTATTCATGCAAGCCCAAAAAGTAAACACCACGATATGTATATATTACATCATAAAAAAAATTATTATATTCCTCACGCGCATAAAGACTGTGGAGACTCTTATGTAGTTCTAAACGGTAAGTTAGGGTGTTTTTTATTTAATAAAAATGGAAAAGTTACCTATTCATGCTCTTTGACAAAAGGAGAAATGTTTAAAGTGCCATCGATGGTGTATCATACAATTTTACCAATTTCGAATAAAGTTCTATTTCTTGAAATGCGAAATGGTCCTTATGTCAGAAAAAAAACTAAGGTCCCTAATTGGTGTCCTGACTCTAATTCTTCACCTGTTGAAATTGAAAGATACAAAGAAAAACTATTGAAATATCTATCTAATTAAAAGGATATATATGTCAAAAATAAAAGTGTTTATTATCGGAAGAAGAGGCAGGCTTGCAAAAAATTTATTATCAACATTAAAAAAAAATGAATTTATAGTTAGATCAGCTTCACATGAAAAGATCAATTACTCTGAAAATTTTCATATATTGAAAAAAAAATTAGATAACTTTAAACCAAAAGTTGTTATTAACTGTTACGCTATTACAAAGCACAAAGAAAGTATTAAAAATATAAAAAAAACATTTTTTTCAAATTCAATATTTCCTTATTTACTATCTGATTATTCCGAGGAAAATAAAATTACATTTATACAAATATCATCAGAAGCAGTTTTCAGTTCAAAGTACGAAAGAATTAACGCTGTTAAAGATAAAACAAACCCTGAGACAGTACTTGGTTTAAGTAAGTTAGCTGCTGAGAAGTTGATAATATCAAACCAAAATACGATTATACTTAGACTTCCTTTTCTATATGGTGAAGGTACTATTATAAATAATCTAATCTCAAGGTTAAAAATGAAAAAGAAAATAAAGGCTGCTGACGATGTATATTCTACTTTAATTAGTACTCAATCTGTTTCAGATTATATAACTTCTAATCTCAAAAAAAATAATTTAAGCAAACTAAAAAAAATAAAAATAATTCATCTATCAAATGATAAATTGGAATCTATTTATCAATTCATTTATAAAATTGCGGCAAAAAGTAGATTGGAAAATTATGTAATCCCATATTCAGAAAAAAAAATATTTCGAAAGCACAAAAAACCACAATATTTGGGATTAAAATGTAATGTTAATTTCAAATGTTAAGGCTACAGATACATAATGAAACTAAATTTATATTTAATATTTTTAATTTGTCTCAAAGTAGGGAAGCGGCGTAATAACTTTTTCTATATTTGATAAAAGATTGGTGTTATTGGCAATAATAGGATCCTTAAATCTCCACGCTAAAATTATTAAGATATCAGGCTTTTCAGATACAAGATGATCTGGTGGATAAACCGGAACATGCTTACCAGGTAAAAATGTTCCCTGTTTCAATTCATTGTCGTCAACTAAATAATCGATCATGTCCTCTATTTCAAAGTGATATATCAAAGTTGTACATGTAATTGACGCACCAAAACCAGCAATTTTTTTTCCATTCTTCTTAGCTTCAAATAAAATATTTCTAGTTCTCTTTTTTACCCCATCAAT
>MDSV01164888.1_pt1 | contig 22633 bp, 18 predicted proteins | sample 810851 | NCBI WGS metagenome assembly MDSV01 (sample SAMN05326640, study PRJNA326480) | marine metagenome | isolation source: seawater | place: Atlantic Ocean: North East | collected 2012 | reverse complement strand
GCAAAAAGATAGTAGTAATTATAGAATTAATACAGCAGACGGTTCTGTATTTAATACAACTATAAATCAATGGGGTGACAACCAAACACTTTATATAGGTTCTGATAGTGATCTTCAATTATATCATACAGGAACTGATGGCTTTATTGATAATAACACTGGTGTACTTTATATTAGAAATAATGTTGATGATCAAGATGGTGGTAATATTGTCATTGAAGCAAAAGCTAGTAGACGTTCCATTGTTGCTCTAGATGAGGGAGGAGTATTATTATTTTATGATAATGATGAAAGGTTAACAGTTACAGATAGTGGTGTGAATATAAAGGGTCATTTAGTTCCTAGTACTGATAGTACATATGATCTTGGTGATTCAGTTCTTAAATGGAGAGATTTATATTTAAGTGGTCAATCTATTTACATGGGAACAACCAGACTTGTAGATAGTGGTGGCCATATTGCAATTAAAACTCATAGTGGAACTGAAAACGATTTAAAAGCACGAAATCTTATTGCCGACACATTAAGCTTAAGTGGCGGTGCAACAATTTCAGGTGTTGATTCTGCAAGAATAGAAAAAGTATCAGTTGATATTTTAAATGCTGATTCTGTAAGTGTTGATTTTATTAAATTCGATAATGTTTTATGGGATGATAATGCTAAGCCTTCAACAGTAGAAGGAGCAGTCTATTATAACAAAGGACCAGATGCTCTTGTATATAAACCAGCAACAGCTTCACCGGTTAAACTAGGTCAAGAAGAAGTTACTAGAGTTTATAATAATACCGGATTTACAATTGCAAAAGGAACTCCAGTTTATGTAACTGGAACTTCAAATGATTTTCCGACTATTGCACCAGCAAAAGCAGATGCTATTGAAACAATAGATACTACGCTCGGCCTTACAAAAGATGCTATTAATAATGCATCTTATGGTCTTGTAGTCAATAGAGGATTAGTTGGAGGTCTTAATACTACAACATATTCTACTGGAGATACTTTATTTGTATCGGCTGATAGTGCTGGTAAATTTACTACGATGGCTCCAGTTTATCCAAACTTTGCTTTTGAAATTGGAAGAATTTTAGTAGTCGACTCAGCAAACTCAAATGTATCAGCTGGAGGTTGTATACAATTAGATGATGAAAAAGAATTTGCTACAACTTTAAGAATTACTGGTTCAGGTAGAATTGATAATAACCTGACAATTGGTGGTAACCTAAACGTTCTTGGTACACAAACAACAAATAATGTTGCTAGCTTAAATGTTGCCGATACTATTATTGAACTTGGTAAAGGTGACACTATAGGTGGTAATACAAGATTCGATGGAGGCGGTGACCAAAATGCTACGTTAAAAGGACACTTTACAGGTGATGTTAACAGGCTTTTTCACGTACGTATAAGCACATCAGATCCTGCTGGAGATACTATTCAATGGTCATTTGATAGTGATTTTAGTTCATTAGGAAAATTTGATTCTGCTACTGGACCCACAACTTTTACATTATCAGATGCAGATTTAATAGCAGGCTTAGATGAAGGTATTTCTATACAATTTGATGCTAAAGCTGGTCACGATTTAAATGATAGTTGGCAAGGTGATGCTGCACCAGTTAATGTTCAAATTGGACTTATTGGTAACTATAATCCACCTGCAGATTCTCATGCTTATTCTGGTATATTTAGAGATACTTCTGATGCTAGATGGAAATTATTTCAACAATATCTTCCAGCTCCAGCAGGTAATGTAAATACAGGTCATGCTTCATTTGAATTTGCAGATTTCCAAGCTAAAAATATATACGGTAATTTATTCACTGGTCCTTTAACAGGTAATGTTACAGGTCAAGTTACAGATATATCAAATCATACAACTGATGGTTTAACCGAAGGATCAACAAATAAGTATTATACTCTCGCACGCGCAGACTCGGACGCGAAAGCAGCTTTAAGTGTTGTAGATAATGCTGGTCCTGGCCAAGTTGTATATGACAATTCAACTGGTGTATTTACATATACTCCTCCAGGTGCTGATAGTATTAATGTTACTCATTTAGATTGGGGAACAGGTGCAAATCAGATTTCTACAGCAGACATACCAGAAAATACAAATTTATTTTATACTGAAGCTCGTGTAGATACTCATTTAGCTGCTGGTAGAACTGGTGATATTACAAGAGATGGTGTCATCTCTATGAGTGCTGATTCAAATACAACTCATACGCTAGGTAAATTTAAAGTTGGTTCTCCACTTGCAGATCATCTGTATATTAGTCATGTAGATCAAAATACTACAAGTAATTATGCTCTCTTACAATCACCAGCTGGTTTAACAAGTATTAGTTCTGTCGGAACATTATATTTTAATAATACCAATTCGACTGGAATGGTATTATCAACAACCGGCCTTGGTATTGGTGAAATTAATCCTTCCAATAAATTAGAAGTTGTAGGTACTACTAGATTAAGAGGTGATTTGAATGTTGATGATAATTTAAATGTTGATGACTCCGGACGAATATCTTTCTTAAGTGGAAGTCATGCAAGTTTCGATTCAGCATACATTAAACAATTAACAGTTGATAGTTCATTCATTAGTCAAATGGATATTGATTCATTAGCAATGAATGTTTTAAAAGTTAATAATACTTTAAATGCAAATTATACTTTCTCTGATTCTATAAAAACAGATGCACTTATTATTGATCATGATAGTAATGGTGATTATAGAGTATCTTATAATATTATTCAAAGAACATATGAAAATAGAGATTCATTAAATCTTACAAGTGGTATTACTCAAGACTCAAATAATCAAGGATTAGTTAATATATATGTGAGAACTGGATTTAAAACTGGACAACATAGATATTATAAACAAGGATCAAGTAAAGGTTATTTTATTGCATATGATTCAGATCATCTTTGGACTGATAAAGAAATTCAAGCACCACTTCTAGATTTACTTCCAGGTGTAACATATAGATTCCACCATAGTGATTCCTCAATGAATTCACATGATGTTCGATTCTATTGGGATAATGCTAAGTCAGGATTATTGACTGATAGTGCAGCAGATATTACGTATACTGGAGTTGGAGGAGATAAAGATACTGGTAATTCATATTCTCAAATTAAAATAAAAGATGATGGACCGCGGTCATTTGGATATCAGTGTATTAACCACCCATATATGGGTAACCTTGCACTTTCAAATAGTGGAGCAGGTGGAAGAATTATAGGCACTGCTGAAGGAATTAAAGTTGATGGAAATATTGAAGCTACAATTGACGGCGGTGTGTATTAAATGTATAAATAGATAACAGTGGGACTGAGTTTTTACTCAATAAGTCTTCCTTATTAGGATTAGGATATGGCAACAAAGATAAAACTAAAAAAATCCTCGGTTACGGGGAAACAACCTCAAGTATCTGATTTAGATCACGGCGAATTGGCAGTTAACTATGCCGACGGTGTACTCTATTATAAAAATACTAGTAATACTATTGCAAGTATTTCGGGTGGAGGTGCTGAAGCTGATAGTGCTGCTCCTGCCGGTGCCGCTTTAAGAGCAGGTGATCTTTGGTGGGATGCTGTTAATGGAAGACTTAAAATTTATTATGATGATGGCCAACCAACTAATTCTCCAATAACTGTTAGTGCAGTTATTAATAATAATACAGATAACGCTAATTATTCCTTTAATTCATTTACAGATAGAGCAACTACTCATGCTTTAGATGCTACTGATGTAATAATAACTTTACAACAAGGTGATACTTTAAATATTGATAATACTCTTCAAGTCGGTAATCACCCTCTTTATTATGTCACTCAATTAGATGCCATTACAAGCGGATATAATTCATCTTATAACGTAGTAAATCCTGCAGCTAATTATGGTGGTGGTACTGTTGCTGTAAGTTATCAATTCAATTCAGCCGGAACATATTGGTACGTTTGTGGAGTTCACCCAAATATGAGAGCTGAAATTCGAGTTGTTGCAACTGGAACAGCTTCAAAACAATGGGTAGATGCTTCTCCACAAGGAAGAGGTTATACTGGTTCAGCCGGGGCAATTGGATATTCTGAAAATGCTCCAGCAAATCCTTCTGGTGGACAAATTTGGTGGGATGCTAAAACTGGTAAAGCATATATGTGGTATATTGTTTCTGGTTATGGCCATTGGACTTTATTTGCTGATCCTACAGTTACTGATGGAGATACTGGTTATACTGGATCTAAAGGTTATACTGGATCGGTAGGTACTATTTCTCCTCGTTTATTAACAATAGTATCACCAACATTAAACGACGAACAAACTCTTTTATATACTGGAAATTTTGCAAGAACTGTAGATTCTATAACAGCAGTTATAAGAGGAACAGTTAATGTTGAATACGCATTATATTATGCAAGTAATAGAGATGAAGGAACACCAACTGAAATTGCTACTGATACAGTAACAAATAGTAGCACTGGACAAACCGCTACTATAAGTAACGCAGCTGTACCTGCTAATAGTTGGATATGGGCAAAAGCAATTGCAGTAAATGGTGCGCCTGAAGAACTTAATATTAATATAGTATTTACGGAGTAACACTATGTCAACAATTATATTTCCAAATACTCCAACCCATTTAGAAACTTATATTGATCCTAATCAAGCTACATGGCAATTCGATAGTGATGGACCTTATTGGAATGTTATAACATCAACTACTCGTAAAAATTTTAGTGGAACAAAAATAGAAAATACTTCGGCCTTTTCATTAGGAACTTCATACGCTTTAATAGAATTTGATACTCCTGAATTTAATATAGACAATTATTATATTAATACTCAAAAGGGAAGAATAACTGTTCCGTCAACTGGATTTTATAGAATATTCTGTAGCTTTTTTACATCTTCAGAAGGAAGCGGTTCTTCTTATTCAATACAATTAAGAAAAAATGGAAATACTGTTGCTCTTGAAGAAACTAATATAGGCCCTAATCAAAATACAACTCTTGATGAAACGTTAAGTTTGAATGAAGGAGATTATCTTGAAATATGGGGTAAAGAATCTACTGGTACTGGAGAAATTCAGGCTAATTCAACATTTCAAGTTTATAGAATTGGATTTGCTCCTGGAACAGGTGTAAGTAACCATGTCGCTTTTAGTGGAGCTAGAGCAATTTTAAATTCATCATCTAATACATCTAACGTTGCAACTGCGGTTACATGGAATGATATTACGTTTAATGCAAACGCAAATGTTCTTGGAGATCTTTATTGGTATAATACCACACCAAATAGATTAAGTATAAGAGCAGCAGGTTATTATAAAATAAGATCTTTTGTAGAATCAAGTTCTGCCGGATCTGGTGATTCTTATACAATTCTTTTAAGACGAACAAGAAGCGCGACACCTGTGACGCTTACATCTATAACAATGTCTGCAAATGATTTCATTGAATTAGATGAAATATATCAATTTAATACAGACGATTATATAGAACTTGTAATATCAAATAGTGATAATACAGGATCTATATTAGCAACATCTTATCTAGAGATAGTTAGAGAAGGAGTATAATAAATGGCATTTATTAAATCGACCAGCACACTTTCTTCTAATGCCGTGTCAGTGCCTAATCTAACTGGTGGTGATAATGGTAAAGTAGTAAGAATATCTGGTTCAAATACTGCAGTTAATGCAACAAATACTGATACCGCTACACAATTAATGGCGGTGCTAGTTAAAATTGGAGATGTATATTATGCATCTGGAACTGTTTCAGGATTTACAGGTTTAACACCTGGAGCACCATACTTTTTAGGTTTAAATGGAGATATGGTATCTTCACCACCTACACCAACATCAACAACAAGATCATTAATTATTGGGTTTGCTCTTAATACAACAGATATTATTTTTAATCCAGGGATACCAATTTCAGGAAGTTAACGTATGGCAATTGCTAATTTAACAAGAGAAGTCGCATTAGTTGATTCAGATTTTTTGGGCATGCCTTATAATCATCATATATCTGATGATGGTTATTGGTATACATATCATCCATCAGATCTAGATTCAAATAATGTAAAAACCGGAAATTCCATACAGCCATATCAATGGGATTCAGGCATGCCAGTTGGTGCTTCTTCTCAATTAGCCACAAATTCAGCAAGAGTAGAACTTGATGGTACTATTGCGTTTATGGACGATTCACATGGAACGGGAACTTTACGTTATCATGGTGGTACTATTATGCATATTGGCTCGGGTGTGAATGATATTACAGGCTTAACTGAAAATGATGCTTATATGTTTTCGCACATTGGTTCTTATGGAGATAGCGATACACCAAGCGGTAGTTTACCTAGTGGTACTCTTCAAGACGATGCTTTTTATTGGGATAGATTATATCAAGAAAATGCGGGAGGTCCTTGGGATTTTTATCAGTATCACAAACACTTACCTTCAAACTATTCAAAATATGATGATGGCCGAGTTGTTTTTGATGCCGATGGATATATACGAGAAGCGGATAAACAATATGGTTATTTAATTAATATTTTAGCTAAAGATGGTGGTAGTACATATTCTGTTCCTCTTGCTAGAATTCATACACCATCTGTTGGTGGTGCACATAACTCTCACAATGATGTGACTTTGCCTAATACTGCAGGCATTAATTATCTTCCTGGTGGTATCTTAAAAGGAGCATCAAATAGATTTCATGCATTTTATTTAGAAGATGCAGGCGCATCTGGATGGAATATTTATTCTCGTACTTATACATCAACTTCTGCTTCATTTACTCCAGAAGTGAATTATGGATCTTATACAATAGCTGATCCTAAATTTGATCCTTATCCAGGCGGTAATGAATATGCCGGAGGAACATCAAGTGAATATACTTTAAGAGCTAGTGCCGGTCATACATTTGGTTCAAAAGTTTATGTTCCGGTTATTATGGATGCCGTCGCAAGAAGTTATACTTCTACAGTAACAAATATTGTCGGAGGTGGTGTTGTTTATGCTATGACAACTACTGATAGAGATGGTGCTAAAGCAGAAGCAAATCAGCCCGACATTAATATATTAGTTGGTGATACTCTTACACTTAATAATAGCCAATATCTTGCTCACCCTATGTCTGTTCAAGATAATTTTAACCTAGGTGGAGCACCGGCAGACGAAGCCGCTGGATCAAGTGGAAATGGAACAGTACAGGTAACATTTACTCCTGTAGCGGCAGGCACATATTATTATGTTTGTAATTTACACTCTAATATGTATGGTCAAATTAATGTTGGAATAAGAACTGGAAAATTTGATCAACAGATTTGGAGTTTTACAGACGCTAATACAATATCACCAGGTACTTTGAATAGAATGGATTTGCCATTTATGTTTCAAGGAACAGAACATAAACCTGATACGTATATTACTAGTGTTGGTACTAATATGTATATTGCCGCCGCTGGTGGTATTCAAGGTGGTGTAAAATTATTTAGTGCTAATACTATTATGGATTCTGCTGGGGCATTATCAGATGAAGGCTTTATTGTTACAAATGATTCAGATGATCATTTAAGACTTCACGGGTTTAAATATAATCCTACAAACACTAAATTTTATAATCTTATATCAGGTCCTTTAGCTGCGCCAGGCACTTATAGCGGAAGGGGTTTATATAGCTTTGATTTAGCTGGTGGTGCATTTAGTGGATACGAACATTTATCATATGATTCTGCAACAGGAGCTTTTAAAAATAAACCTAAATTACAACAAAACTATTTGTCTTTTAATCATAGTACTGCTACAATAGAGCACGTTCCCGGATTAGAACCTGAAGGAATTCCTTCTGGGACTTCGATTTTACAATGGGATTTAGCCTCTCCTCAATTTTTTAATAAGAAGGAAATTACAACTGGAGCTGAAGAATATTATTTTCAAGGAATATATTTAGCAGATGGCCGAAAAGCTCTTGTTGGAAGAGTTGAAGGATTCGAAGGAACTACTGGTGGAATAAAAACTGGAGATTTACTTTTAACAATTGTAGATAATGAAAATGATGCAGTTAGTTATACATTTGGTGGAACTGGTGATGATTTTGTCACAGGTATTATTGAAGATAAAGAAAATAATAAAATAGTTTTAAGTGGTTATGCTAAAGGTGAATTAACTATGAAAGGTGATCAGTGGGTTCACGGTTGGGGAAGGAATATTCACCAAGCAAATGATTCTGCTGCATGTGTTTTTTATGATGTTATTCAAGATTCTGTATCAACTCACTATCATACAATTGGTGCTGATAATATAGCAGGTCGACCAATATTAAATACTTATGATAGAGATTATACTCATTCTGGTTCTTACTTTTTTGATATTGGAGGAGAATCGGATCAGTTAAATTCAGTTGATAATATGTCTGGACAATATGGTATTTTTAGTGGATATACTAAAAATCAAACATCTGAAACAGATGGTTTAATAACAAAACTAAAATTATCAGATAATACAATCGCTTGGAGTAAGAGAGTATTTCAAGCTACAAAATATAATAAGATTACAGACCATTGTGTTATAACTAAAAATAATCAAGAATATATTGTAGGATTCGTAGAAAATAATAACATATCAGAAGATTCTGCAGGAAACCAATTAGATCATGGTATATTATTTTTAATGGATGATACTGGTAATATTACAACATCAAAAACTACAGAAGCAATTAGTCATTCAGGTCCTGGAGCGAATTCTAATTTACATATTAAAAGAATTAAACCCGGCAAAAAAGGAACAGGAGATTTCTTTTTCTGCGGATCAGATACTCAACCAATTTGGAAAACAAGAACAGGTGCTTGGGGATACGGGAATGTTTTAAGTAATAATCTTGTAAATTATATAGCTCTTCATTCTTCAACAGGAGCAACCCAAACTCTTTCAGATTCTAATAATGATACTAATTTAAATAATGAAGAATGTGCTTTTAATGATATATCAATGATATCGTATGATTCAGATACACGTACATATGAAGTTGTAGTAGTTGGAAAAACAGAAGATGTTTCATTAGCGGCTGGTGTAACTGAAGGTGGTATGATGAATGCTCATAGAAGTTTTCCATACGCTGAAAAGAATACTATAATTACTCAAGATGCAGGTTCGGTTCATAATGTAACAACTAATTGGAATAGAAGATATGTAGCCGGACATGGACAAGCAGAAGAAATAAATTCAGTTCTTGTAGAAGATTCAATAAACAGACCTTGGTATAAATTTGAAACAGATTTTCACCATAATGGCGAACATAGAATAATTATGGCCGGGCATGGTACAAATCTAGATAGTGATGGAGCTCATCAAGATTATACTGGTGATATTTTAATGAGAAGAGATACTTTCTTTTTAGGTGTAAGCGATAACGATGGTGATATTCTAAAAAGGCAAAATGTTGATGAAACTAAATGGGCAAATTCATTAGGTCATATGGGATTTGATGATATTAATAAATCTATGATATGGGATAAACATTATAGAAATTTAGTTGTAGTTGGAAGCTCTACATCTCACTCAATTGGAGAAGATGGAATATTATTTAGACTTGACAAAGAAGGTTGGGGAACTGGAGTTTACCATACTGATGTTTCAACATCAAATGCCTATTATTATGATTCTTGTTTATTTACATCACAAGTTGAAACCGCATATATTAATTCTCGAGATAGTGCGACATTTCCTTCACTTTCATTAAGTTCTATAACATACTCAGATATAACAATTAGTATGCAAGATAATACGGCACGAGCAGTTGCAACCGAATATAATGGATCTTATGGAGCTAATGGTTTGTTTACTGGATTTCTAGCAATCGTAGATCAAGGTGAATTACAAACATTTAAAAATACTGATAATTATATTAAAGATACCCAATCAGGTAAAACAATTCATAGAGCTGAAAATCTCTTTAATATTCATCAAATATCAACAGTAGGAGATGCTACAGCTGATGATGGTAACGTATTTGCTTATGATGTTATAAAATCTACTGATGGTGAATATTATTATATAGATGGACAAGTTTCTGGAAATATTTCGAAAACAAATACAGGTCAATCTGGAGTTTATGATTATTTTATAGGACAATGGGATATTGCTTCAAGTGAATTTAGACTATGGCAAAATGGTACTGCAGTAGATGAGGAAGTTTTTGCTCTTACAGAATTAACTGGTACTTCAAAAGCTGTAACAAATCCTGAAGCAGTAAATAATGGAGCCACAGTAGGGACTATTTCATGGACACCAACAGTAGCCGGAACATATGTTTATCAATGTGGTAATCATAGTAATATGAATGGTCAAATTGTTGTATCTGATACTCAAGCTGGAACTCAAACTTTTGACATAACAGCAGTTCAAAATGGAACATTTCAACATTGGAATTTTACTGGCTCAGACAGAAATGGTGTAATTTATCCAGCAGCTCCTGATCCTATTATTAATATCGATACTGGAGATACTATTAATGTTACTATAGGTAGTCACGTAGGAGTTCACCCATTTTGGATTCAAACTGCAACTGGAACTGGTGGTGCAAAAAAAGGACATATAGCTTTTTGTGGAAGAACTACTGGTCAACTAGCCGCAGATTCAACAGATACTCCAGTATTTGGTGGATACGATATATTCTTAGGAATATTTGATCCACGTGCATGGTCAGCCGAATATTATAATATGGGTTCTGGTTTTAATGATAAAGGAATGAATTTACATGATATTCATGATAAAGTTTCTGACACATTAGCAATTGTATATACTTCATTTGGATCTGTTAATAGTTCAACAACATTTGGATCCGAAGATATCGGAATCGTTACATTTAATTATGATACAGATGTTTGGTCACAAGGGTTTCAAACTGGATCAGAAACGTCTGAAGAAATAGAACAAAATGGTAAATGTAGTACTAAACTTCAAGATGGAAGAATCGCAGTAGTATGTAATACAGCTGGAACATTTGCAGACAATGCTGAAACTTATGGTTTAAAAGATATGGGTCTTGGTATATTTGATTTTGATAGCGATGGTAGTGGATCTGGAAACTATTTAGGATGGAAGAAATATCAAATTGGATCTGGTTCAACTGACTTCTCATTTAGTGTAGATAATAATGGTTCAACATTTCTTATAACTGGATATTCAGAAGCAACTTGGGATAAAGGAGTCTCAGGAGTATTTGTAGAATTTGATCCAGAAAGAAACTTCAAAGGAAAGAGCGCATAATGGCAATACTTAATTTCCCTCCCGCTCCAAATCATAATGCTACGTATTCTGCCAATGGTATTGATTATGCTTACGATAGTACTTCTGGATCTTGGGCGGTTCAATCAAATTTAGGATATACTGGATCACAAGGTTATACTGGATCCGCCGGAGCAGGTTATACAGGTTCAAGAGGTAATTTAGGATATACTGGATCTCAAGGTGATATTGGTTATACGGGATCAGCCGGCCCTACTGGATATACTGGATCTTCTGTTACAGCAGGATTAATATATGCATATGATGTTGGAACTACAACAAATACTGCTTTAACTGGAGAATTTAGATTTAATAATGCTACTCCAGGATCTGCTACTGAAATCGGATTTCATAAAAATCCATTTGGTTCCACAACTGATATGACTGCTTATTTTACAACACTTGATAACTTTGGAGATTCTGATAATAGTTTTTTTGGTCAACTAGTTTTTAGACCAGCTGATGCTTCAGATTCAGACTTTATGGTTAGCACGGTTACTAGTAGATTTAATGTAGATGGAAATTGTTTAACTGCTAATATTTCTGCTGCAGGTGGAAGTTTAACTCTTAATGATAACGATCAAGTTGTATTAGAATTTATACCTGCCGTTATTGGTAATATAGGATATACTGGATCACAAGGTGTAATTGGTTACACTGGATCGAAAGGTGATCAGGGTGTAATAGGTTTTACAGGTTCAAAAGGAGATATAGGATATACTGGATCAAAAGGTGATACTGGTAATGATGGTACATCAATTAATATTGCTGGTTCTGTAGCAGATGTTAATGTTAATCCGCCAAATAATCCTCAAACAACTTTGAATACTGCTTTCCCAGGTGCTTCTGCGGGTGATGGTGTAGTAGATCAAACACTCGGTGATCTTTGGACTTATGATGGAGCAACATGGACAAATGTTGGTCAGTTTGTTGGTTATACTGGGTCTAAAGGAGCAATAGGATATACTGGATCAAAAGGAGATCAAGGTGTTATTGGCTATACTGGGTCTAAAGGTGACTTAGGATATACTGGGTCTAGAGGAGATACTGGTTATACCGGCTCCAAAGGAGATATTGGTTACACAGGATCACGTGGTGTAATTGGTTATACTGGCTCTAGAGGAGCTACTGGCTATACAGGTTCAAAAGGAGATCTTGGATATACTGGTTCGGCGGGTTCAAGTTTTACAACAGGGAAGGCTATTGCAATGGCGATGGTATTTGGATAATGATAAATACTGGAAATTTAGTTAATTCTAGTGAAATCTATGGAAGCACTGTATCTGATAGTTTGTCAAATGGGCAAAATCTTAATTTACAAGCTCCGTCAAGCGCAAATGCATATTATATTTTAAAATCGGCAATACTTACTAATACAAATGCAAATTTAGATGTTCAAGTTAGATGTAGTTTAACTCATTATAATCCAGCTCCTCCAGGTGAATTGCAAACGGCTTATCTCTTAAAGGATGCTTGGGTTCCAGCTGGAACTAGTTTAATTGTAATAAATGAATCAAATATGGTGTATCTATTTCAAAGGCTTCAAATGATTACAAGTGTTCTTACTGGTAATGATTTAGATGTTGTATACAAATATGACTATGTAATATGTACATAAAGAAAGGAAGATAATATGGCAGCCCCTAATATAGTAAATGTTGCTACGATACAAGGAGCGACAAACTCAGCTGCACTCGGTACAGGATTAACAGCTATTGTTTCAAATGGTAGTGGTTCAAACTATGTTTATAAAATTAATACTATAATGGTATCTAATGTAGATGGAACAAATGATGTTACTGTACGAGTTGCATTTGTTAATAATGGGACAACTCACTATCTAGCTTATGATGTAGATTGTATTGCTAAAACAACTTTAATTGTTTTATCAAAAGACCAAGCAATTTATCTCGAAGAAAATGATAGTATTAGTGCATCGGCAACTGTTGCGAGTGATGCACAAATTATTATTTCATATGAAACGCTTATAGACTAATGAGTAGAGTAACTCAAAATGGAGGAGTCCGAGGTAAAAGTCGTCAGTATTATGATGCTAATAATATGACTGGCATTCATGATATGCAAGCCGTTTATGATTCTTTTAGTGGTTCTCCTACAAATAGAGAAGGTTATCATCAAGGTAATGGTACATATACAGCTCCGGCCTGGACTGATGAATTGTACACATTATTATCATCTAGTATACAAACTGGTTTAACCGAGCAATCTGGATCTGGCCTTAGTATCGGATATAATGCGACCTATGGACATCAACAAGCAGGAAACGCATCTGGATTTTCTTGTCCATTACAAAGAACGGCGACATTAGATGGTAGTAAGGATTGGCTTATACAAGTAACTACAAGATGTTATAGTAGTTGTTGGGATCCTGCAATTCAGCTTTGGCCTGCTAGCAACGGTAGATCAGCTCCTTCGTGGGGCTGGAGTAATTCATCATCAACACATGTTAGTTTCCAATGTAATTGTAAAAGCTATACTATGATAAATACGCCTACTGGCGGATCAAATAGTGGTTCTATTGGTGGTTCAAATACCGGAGAATATTTTACACACCATTTATGGTGGTTACCAACTACAAATTTTTTAAGAGGAAAAATAACTTATGGTTCAAACGATGCATCTGTGAGTGGTTCAAATGCCGCCACAGCAACATCATACGGTTTTAGTACTTATAATGGAGTGGCATGTTATGTTGGATTAGCTAGTGATTATGACGGTGCAAGTATTGGTTCTCAATCTACAAACTTTACTTTTTGGAGAATAAGAGAATTTGAGAATGGGTATAGTACTAATTCTAATGGACTTCCGACTTGGTAAAGGAGAAATAATATGGCTAAAGGATCAAAATGGGGAAGATATATAGGTGCACCAAAAGCAATAGATGATGCTTTTACTGCAGGTAGTTTTACTGAGTTTAAAGAAATACCTCGTGGTGGTTCTAAAGGCATAGGTGGTATACATTATATTCATCACTTAGGAGAATATTCCGCTGCTGATGAAGCCGATGGTGGTTATTCAGCAACTGCTGCTGGTCAAGTTATATTCACAGAACAAAATGTTACTGTTGAAACTGTATATGGTTGGGTTATTCCAGCTGGAGTTAATCAAATATCTGCTGTAATTATCGGCGGTGGCGGTGGTGGAGGAGGTAACAATGGGTATTCCGGACCAGGTGCTGCAGCTGGAGGTGGAGGTGGTCTTGCTTGGGGGACATGGAATGTTACTCCAGGAGAGAATTATGAATATGAAATTGGACAGGGAGGCCAAGGAGGCACGCGTAATAGTAACCCCTTTAATGGAGGAGATTCATATTTTTGGAAACCAACTGGAGATATAGCTATATATGGTGGCGGTGGCGGACAGGGCTGGACAAATAGTAATAACTCATCAGGTGGGGCCGGCGGTGGATTTGGAGGGACCGAAAATGATGGCGGCGGATCCGGTGGGCAAGGAGGTTCTGCAACAAATAATGGAGCCGGATCTGGCGGTGGAGGTGCTGGCGGTTATTCTGGCAACGGAGGTACACAAAACAACAATGGCTCCGGAGGCGGAGGAGCTGGAGGAGCTAATAATAATGGTTATTCATCAACATATGAGGTGCAATGTGGTGGTGGAACAGGATTATACGGTGAAGGAGCAAGTGGTACCGCTTATGGAACTGCCTTATCTAAACAAGGGTCTAGATTAGGGCCGGCTAGTGGTGTAGGATTTCAACGTCTACCAGTGCAATCAAGTTATAATTCATGGGGTGGATTTGGATTATTTGGATCCGGAGGAGGTGGAATTGAAGATGATACTGGCGCTTATGGTCATTACGGTGGATCTGGTGGAATACGAATAATATGGGGCGGTGGAAGATCTTATCCATCAACTAATACGGCAGATGTATAGATAATATATGAAAACATTGTGGGGAATGGTATTATTATGGACGTTAGTAATAGAAGATGGTAGTGGTAAAGATTTAGACGCATCTAGAAAAATGGTTTATTTTGATTATTATAAATGTGCAGAAGCTGCTCATAATGTTAGTCATGCATTAATGAATGTTCCGGATTTTAATGGTGTGTCTTATTGTATTCCTACTCCTACAGAGAAAGCTATTATTAAAAAGGATTAATATATAACTACATGATGAAAATAGCGATTATAGATCTTTTAGGTCTAACTTATGATGGAACTACATTAAATAAACGTGGATTAGGAGGATCTGAATCTGCTGTTATTTTAATGTCAAAAGAATTATCTAAACTTAAATTTGACGTTACTGTTTATAATAATTGTATAGATTCAGAAGCAAATCCAGGTATCTATGACAATGTAAAATTTATTGATCATAGCCAGTTTACAAATGACGTAGAATATGATATAATAATATCATCTCGATCTGTATTTCCTTTCTTTCAAAATAATCAATACGCGGAATTATGTGCTAAAGCTAAACACAAAGTTGTTTGGATGCATGATACTTTTTGTGAAGGTGATGAACATATTGAAGATATGCTAAATCAAGGAGTTATTGATGAGCTCTTTACTTTATCTGATTTTCATACATCATATGTTTTAAATTGTGAGCATGGTCAAAAAAGAAATTTTGAAGTTTTAAAAAATAAAATTTTTATGACTCGAAATGGAGCAGTAAAATATAGTAAAGAAGCACACACTAAAGATGGGCAACTTAAAGTTAAATATAATAAAGAAATAAATTTAAATGAGAAAGATAAAAATCATTTTGTTTATAATGCTTCAGTAACAAAGGGTCTTAATCCTTTACTTCAAGACATTTGGCCAGAAATTAAAAAGAATATACCTCAAGCTCATTTAACTGTGATTGGTGGATTTTACAGATTTAGAGAAGGTGCCGAACCAGATGAACAAGAGAAAGATCATAGAAAATATGTTGAAACATATCCAAAAGAATTAGATGTAACATTTACTGGTGTTATTAAACAAAAAGAAATAGCTGAAATATTAACGAATGCCGGATTTATGTTATACCCTACTGAGTTTCCAGAAACTTATGGTATATCTACATTAGAATCTCTTTTATATAAAACGCCTGTAATTACCTGTAACTTTGGAGCTCTTGAAGAAACAGCTATTGATATGGCATGTTATAAAATAGATTATGCTAATCGACCTAATAGTTTATTTCCTCATGTAAATAAAGATAATCAAACTAAAAAATTTATTGAACTAACTTTAAAAGCGTATAATGATGATTATCTATTACAGCAAAAACAAAATTATTGTGATGTAATTAATGACATTTATAGTTGGGATACTGTAGCATTACAATGGAAACAGCATTTTTATAAAAAATGTAAAAAATATTTACCAGTATTAGAGTATAGAAAAGTTTCTATAATTAATGATAAAGTAAAAAGAATATATGGAAGAAGATTTAATACTATAGATGAATATAGAACTCATTATCCAGAAAAAAGAATAGTTATTATTTCTCCTTATAGAAATGCAGATGATTATATTGTTGATCATTGTCTTTCTATTGATCAACAAGATTATACTAATTACTTTCATATTGTTATAGATGATTGTTCTGATAATATAATTGAATTACCTCACAATTCAAATAGACATGTCATTCGTAATGAGGAAAGATTTGGTTGCATAGCCAATCAATTAAATGCTTTAAATTTATGTGATGATGAAGATATTATTATGCTTCTTGATGGTGATGACTTTTTAACATATAATAATACAATATTTAAATATTATAATCAACTATATCATGAAGGAATTAAATTTACTTATGGCTCTTGTTGGAGCATGGTTGATAATATTCCTCTTATTGCTCAAGATTATCCTGAAAAAGTAAAAATAGAGAAAACATATAGAAAACACCATTTCAATTGGAAAATACCATATACTCATTTAAGAACATTTTCAGGAGATCTCAGAAAAGATATAAACCAATCAACATATAAAACAAGAGGAAAAGGTTTTATGATGAGTGGAGCTGACGCTCCATTATTTTATGAACTTATAGAAGCAGTTCCCCACCATACTAATATTAAAGCAGTAAAAGAAATAATGTGTTTATATAATGATATAAACCCTTTAAACGATTATAAAGTTAATGCAAAAGAACAAAACGAAAATGCTTATAGTTCTTTTCAAACAAAAGAAGAAAATCAAATGAAACAAATATTAATTGCTATTCCTACTAATAAAGGTATTGAGCCTGAGACTTTCAAATCAATATATGATTTAAAAGTTCCAGATGGAGTTAAAACTTTTTTTCAATTCTTTCATGGATACCAAATAGATCAAATAAGAAATCTTATAGCTGACTGGGGAAAAAGATACGATTATGTATTTTGTGTCGATAGTGATATTATATTGCCAGAAGATTCATTAATGAATTTGTATAATGCTGATAAAGATATAATATCAGGCGTGTATATGCAAAGAAAACATGATGAACAAATATTAGAATTATATGAATCAGTTAATGGTAATCAAACTAATATGAAAGAAGTGCCAATTGGTATAAGTCCAATAGAAGCATGTGGATTTGGTTGTGTTTTAATTAAAGGTAATGTTTTTAATGAAATGGAATACCCTCATTTTTTATATAAATCTGCTATAGATCATGCATACACATATTCAGAAGATACTTACTTTTGTAATAAAGCAAGAGAAAAAGGTTTTAGTATATGGGTTGATTCATCTGTAGTATGTGGTCATAAAGGTGAAAAAATATTTACACCTGAATTAGCATATAAAAAAGCAGAAAATATTCATGAAAGATTAGCACAACTTTCTAATATGAATTTACTCCCAGTATTTCATGAAAATTATATGAGAGATTTTGAAGCAAGATGGAATTGGAAACCAAAGATTATATTTGATATTGGTGCTAGTGTTTTACATTGGACAAAAGTGGCTAGACAAATATGGGGTGATGCTCAATTTTATGCTTTCGATGCGCTTGAAGAATATAAAGACATATATGAAGCATACGATATGAAATATGCAATAGGCCTTTTAAGTGATAAACCTATAAGAAGAACTTTTTATACAAACTTAGAGCACCCAGGTGGTGGTAGTTATTATCCAGAAAAAGATAATAAAGCTATGTATGAAAAGGATATGAGAACAATGGGAACAATTACTCTTGATGAAACAATTAAGGCAACACAATTTCCACAGCCAGATTTAATTAAAATAGATGTTCAAGGTGCAGAACTTGATATTTTAAAAGGTGCCACTGAAACTTTAAAGCATGTAAAACATATATTTTTAGAAGCTCAAACAGTTGAATACAATGAAGGTGCACCACAGTTTTCCCAAGTTAAAGAGTTTATGGAAGAAGTTGGATTTGTTTTAGTTGAAAAATTTTGTGATAATGGTGCTGATGCAGATTATCATTTTGTAAGGAAAGAATTATATAAATAGTCTTAGAAGTATTAAAAAAATTGGAGAATTTCTATGGCAGCACCAACATCTAGAGATACACTAATAGAACATTGTAAAAGAAGACTCGGTGATCCAGTCATTGAAATAAACGTTGATGATGATCAAGTTTCTGACCGAGTAGATGAAGCCTTACAATATTACCAAGAGTTTCATTCAGATGCAACTCATAGAACTTATTTAAAACATCTAGTAACTGGGGCCGATGTTGCTAACGAATATATTACATTAGCTTCAACTATTCAATTTGTTTCTAGATTATTTCCTATAGCAAGTGCATTTGGTTATTCACATAACTTCTTTGATATTAAGTATCAAATGATGTTAAATAATATTGCTGATTTACAAAACTTTGCAGGAGACTTAGCGTATTATGAACAATTACAACAATATTTGTCTACATTAGATATGCAATTAAATGGTACTCCTCAAGTTACATTTGTACGAAAAATGAATAGACTTTATATCCATGGTGAATTTCATAATAAAGATATTAAAGAAAACGATTACATTGTAGCTGAAGTTTATCAAACAATAGATCCAGATACACACACATCAGTCTATAATGATATGTGGTTAAAAGAATATACAACTGCATTAATTAAAGAACAATGGGGTCAAAATCTTATAAAGTTTGAAGGTATGCAATTACCAGGAGGAGTAACTCTTAATGGAAGACAAATTTATGATGATGCCAAAACTGAAATTGATCAATTAAGAGAAAAGATACGACTAGAACAAGAATTACCCCCAGATTTTTATGTAGGTTAATATGAGAAATTTTTATTTCGCAGAACAAAATAAGTCTGAACAAAACTTATATGAAGATATTGTTATAGAATCTTTAAAGATTTATGGCGAAGATTTGTATTATATTCCAAGAGATTTAATAGGCGAAGAACGTATTCTTGGTGACGAAATACCTGCGCGGTTTAATTCATCTCATAAAATAGAAATGTATATAGAAAACACCGAAGGATTTGACGGTGAAGGAGATCTATTCACAAGATTCGGAGTTGAAATAAGAGATGAAGCTACCTTTATAGTATCTCGAAGAAGATGGACCCAACAAGTTAAAAGACAAGATTCTGAAGTTACCGCTATTCGACCTCTTGAAGGCGATTTAATATATGTACCTATGTCAAAATCTTTATTTCAAATCATGCATGTAGAACATGAGCAACCATTCTATCAATTAAGAAATCTTCCTCTTTATAAAATGAGATGTCAACTCTTCGAATACAATGATGAAGATCTTGACACTGGAGTTAAAGGTGTTGATAGTATTGAGACAGATTTTGCTATGACTTATAAGTTGCAAATGACTGCAGCTGATGCATCTACAGATTTCAAAATTGGACACCACATTAAACAAACTCTAGCAACTACGGTTATTGAAGCAGAAATTTCTAAATGGGATAAAGATAATTTAGAATTACATGTAGTTCATTTATCTGCTGATGATGGCAAGTATCATGAGTTTACCGCTGGAAATGTAATTTATTATCCATATTGGCCATCTCTTGATTCGCCTTCTACTCATGCAATTACAGTTGTAACTGAAGATATGAAACAAACTAAAAATGAACAAAATGCAGATTTTGATACATTCGGCGCTGATTTCTTAGATTTTAGCGAAGATAACCCATTTGGAGATCCTAATGACTAATGATATTTTTGATTTTGGCTTTACTGCTGTTGATGAAACTGAACTAGAAGCTGTACAAACTGCTACTAAAAAAGCAGATACAGTAGCTACAACAGCAGACAAAACTAAATCTAAATTAGATGATTTATATAACGCAATTACACCGCTCTTAAATAATTTAAAGAAGAATCCAGAAAAAGAATATATACTTTGGCCTGATAGATTAGCTAAAGTAGAAGCATTTGAAACTCATTTACAAAAAATATATAAGGGATAATTATGTTTGGAGATCATTTCTATCACGAAAAGATAAGAAAGAGTGTTGCAATATTTGGTTCGCTCTTTAATAATTTATATGTGGTAAGAAAATCTGGCACAAAATCTACAAGTCAAGTACGTGTACCATTATCTTATGCTCCTAAATCTAAATATTTAGAAAGAATAAAAGAAAATCCAGATCTAGTTAATGATACAAAAATTGCTTTAGCATTACCTAGAATGTCATTTGAAATAGTTGCATTTACTTATGATAATACTAGACAATTAACAAAAGTAAGCAACTTTAATACTTTAGGTTCTTCTTCTTTAAATAGACAACAATTTTATTCGCCAGTTCCTTATGCGATTACTTTTCAATTAAATGTTTATTCTAAAACTCAAGATGATGCTTTACAAATAGTTGAACAAATCTTGCCAACATTTAATCCTCAGTATACATTATCAATATTTCCATTTAAAACAGAGTATCCTGCGTTTAAAGAAGATATACCAATCATTATTCAAGCATTATCATTTTCAGATGATTTTGAAGGATCACAAGATGCTAGGAGGACAATAGTATATACATTAGATTTTGAAATGAAAGTAAATTTCTATGGTTCAATAGCTAATAAGTCTGTTATTCGTAGAGCTGATGCAGATCTATATAGTATTGGTTCTGGATTAGCTGATAGTGATTTATATATGCAAAAAATAAGAATAGATCCGAATCCTTTAAGTACTATTGGATTAGCTGATAGCGACTTTGGATTTACAACCTCAATATTTGACGCAATAGATAGTGCGTAGGAGAAAATATGTATCAATATAGATGTAAAATAATTAAAATTATCGATGGAGATACAGTAGATGTCGATATTGATTTAGGATTTGGTGTATGGTTACATAAAGAACGAGTACGTTTGTTTGGAATAGATACACCAGAATCAAGAACAAGAGATCTTGAAGAAAAGAAATATGGATTAGCTGCTAAAGGATATGTTGAAAAATTTATGCCAGTTGGTTCAGATCAAACTTTAGTTACTGAAAAAGATGCTGAAGGTAAGTTTGGAAGAATATTAGGTAAATTTTTAGTATATGATGTTAAAGAAGATAGGCAAGCAGAACTTGGTAAATTAATGATTAGAGATCATCATGCAGTAGAGTATCATGGCCAATCAAAGGAAGAAATTCAAGAAGGACATTTAGTGAATAGAAGATTTGTAAATAGTGAGCATTTATCATGATGAAAACTTTCGAAACTTTAAGAACAGAATTAGAAGAAGCCAGAGGCGAAGACGCTAAAGGGCATAAACGTGCAACTGAAAAAGGAGCAGGTTTAACACAAAAAGGTGTTGATGCTTATAATAGAAAAACTGGTGGTAATTTACAAACAGCTGTAACTGGTAAAGTTAAACCTGGAAGTAAAGCTGCTGGTAGAAGAAAATCATTTTGTGCTCGTATGGGTGGAATGAAAGGGCCTATGAAAGATGAAAAAGGAAGACCTACTCGTAAGGCTATGTCTTTACGAAGATGGAAATGTTAAGTAATGAAAGTAAATTATGGCAGACGCAAAGATAAGTGAAAATACGGTAGTTGCTACACCACTACGGAATATAATAAGTTTAATAGCAGCCGCAGCAGTTGGTACTTGGGCTTATTTTGGTATTGTTGAAAGATTAAATCAGATTGAAACTAATATTACTTTAATGAATACTGATTTAAAAGAGAATACAGAATTTCGTATAAAATGGCCTAGAGGTGAAATGGGTAGTTTACCTGCTGATAGTGAACAGTTTATGTTAATAGAACATTTAGCAACTCAGCTAGAAAAATTAATAGATAATATTGAAAGCGGTAATGCTCCTTATGATCAACAACAAAAACTGACTCTAGACTTCTTTGAAAAAAGAATTAGTAAATTAGAAGATAGAATAGATGAAGTAAAGAATGGTGGACATTAAAT
>MDSV01094694.1_pt1 | contig 22641 bp, 7 predicted proteins | sample 810851 | NCBI WGS metagenome assembly MDSV01 (sample SAMN05326640, study PRJNA326480) | marine metagenome | isolation source: seawater | place: Atlantic Ocean: North East | collected 2012 | reverse complement strand
TGAGACCGACGAAACTCGCGTCTTGCAAGGAACTGGTGAGGTCACTTTCTCAGATGTTGGTACCTTCACAAGCGAAGGTGTAGCATTGGCCTACGATTTCACAGGTAACTTTACTCGAGAAATCTCCGATGAACGGGTCTTTTCAGGAAACGGCACATGGATTGGTATGGGCACCATCGAAGCTACTTGGATACAACACGACAATGCATCTCTTGCTTGTGATGAAAACAACACGATGCCTGATAATGCAACCCTCTGTTTAATTTCTGAAGGCACTGATTTCTCCACCTATCTGTTGGATGGAGAAGTTACAGCCAACGGTCGATTGACATCCGACGGAGTGAGTACGCTAACCAAGGAACTTGATGGTGAAACATTCGAGGGAACAGGTATTTTCGAAGGTGTTGGAACCCTCAACGGAACAGGTCTTTTCATTGGACCAGGTACCTTTAGCGGCGACATTGTCAACCCAGGCTCTTTCTATCGAACTGGCCTTGTTCCAGGTGTTTACAACATGATTGCATTGATGCCGAATGGAAGAGAAGTCCTCCTTCCTGATCCTGTGGAAGTTGGAATAGAACCAAGTTATGACCTGTTGATGACCGTGCCTGCATCACTCTTCCAGGATACTCTCACTACTTCGACCGGAGAGACAATTCCGAACCAAGAGGTTGAATTGATTGATGTCGAACTTGGTGAAGATGAGATGATTGTTCTCACATCGGACGAAGAAGGAAATGTCAGTTATGGCCCATTGACGGCAGGAAGTTATTATCTCCGAGTTGACCTTGATAACGATGGATATTATGAGATGAACCAATCGATGCAAGTATTTGACGAATCAATGAACTTGACTTTCGATACCGGCATTCCTGAGATGTTCGATCTCACCATTACGCTCAACGGTCCGCAAGGCTTTGACGTTACTGGACGTGAGGTCAACTTCACCGATCCACTTGGTTTGATGCCAATCAATGTTGTTTCAGATGAAAACGGCGTTGTTGTCGTCGAACTTCCGATTGGTGAATGGTCAATTACTGACAACAGCGATGAGGACTACATCTTGATTGAGGAAGTCATGGTGGAGGATTCGGACCTGACATTGGACTTCACCTATGCAACATCTGTATGGGTCAACGGTTCAATCGATGCTCCAAACACTGCTGGATTCACGTACCAAGAATGGCTTTCCCTCCCAGAGGCGGAGAAACTGTACGATAATGCAAGTTCCGTACCTGTTCGATTCCATGGTAACGGACTAGAGTTCACCACAGTAACCGATCAGTTTGGTGAATTTAGCCAACGCTTGCCTGCCGGAATGACATTCAATCTAAACGCACAGAGTTCTATATCCTCCTTTGCTGCTGGAACAGTAGTTACAGTCTCCGAAGGGATGAGTTCATTGGATGTTCTCATTCTTGTCCAAACCGTTGATGTTGTTGGAGAGGTGAAACTCTTCGATAACAATACGAATTGGAACCAAGGCATTCCGAATTATGAACCTGTTGAGATTTATGCAACCGGCGATGATGGCGTTGTATGGACTGCATTAACAGATCAAGAAGGTATCTTTAACATACAGTTGCTGAATGGAACTTGGACTTTTAGTATCCCTGATGCAGATTACAATGCGGAATCAGTAACGGATTATATCGTCAATGTTGACAGTGAATTGGATCTTGAACTCATTGAATTGATTGCAAACCCAGCTAACAGTACTGTGACATTCAATGTATTCACAGACTTAGGCGACGGTGTCTTCGAAAACGGAACTGCAATCCGACCTGAAATCCAATTAATCCCTGTATCCGAGGTTGGACAACAAGTGAACATAACGTCGGATGACTATTCAGCAGATGGTATCGTAGACGTGGTTCTCAGTCCGGGAATCTACGCAATCACAACCAACAATTTGGATGCGTCTGATGAAAATGCAACCGATGCAAGCCTTGAGATCAACACCATTCTCGACGTTGTCCAAATCGGTTTGACTGGACCTGAAGAAGCGGTTCTCGTGCCGATTGTCGATGCATGGCGGATGAACGGTACCATTTCATGGGCAAACGGTACAGCTATGGTTGAGAACTTCCTTCTTTCAACACCTGATGGTTCAGATTACGTACCTATCAGTGTTGATGAAAACGGATCGTTTGCAACCTACGTTCAGAGCGGTGATTACATTGTTGTCGTCTCTCCGATTATGAACGGTGATGGAATGATGGAATCACTCCGAATGCCAATCACAATCGATGCAGACTCCTCTGTTCGAACGGACCTTTCCCTTGCTCTTGTTGAAACCATCGAGGCTTCTCTGACATTGAAGGAGAGCGGAACAGATTCCGAACTTGTCGGTAAGAGGGTCGTTCTTGTCAGCCATGATGGTTACGGAAACGTTACAATGAACCCGTCTGATGCTGATGGAAATGCTACACAATTGCTCATGCCAGGTACCTGGAGTCTGTACATGAATGAATCAGCAGCACAGCGCTTCTGGACCGTTGATACATCCGATGCGCCTGTTCTAATGGATGCCAATACCTCATTGGGCATCGTTTACGCAGCACTTGAAGTCGAGATCGGCGGAAAGGCGTACTGGGATACCGATGAGGATGACATTGCTGATGCAAATGAAGGCGTCGAAGGTGCAAATGTTACAATCCAAGGAGGTAGCATTGATACTGTCGTCGCAACCGACTCCTCTGGCGTATGGCGACTGTATGTGCCAATCCTTGAGAACTATACTGTCACTGTCTCGAAGGATGGATTTGGCGTTGTTTCTTACGACGATAACAACACAGGAACTTACGTTGTTAACAACGAACCTCTCTCACAGGACATTGAAATGTCTGCTGCAGAGGTAAGCGTTACTGGAACTGTAACTGACGTTCTCGATGCAACTCGACTCGATGGCGCATCCATCACCTTGTACGGTACATCAGAAAACCAACAAGATTCGATTGACGTGATTGGTACACTCACTGGTGAAACATTGTCGTTCACAGCTGTTGTGGAACCCGGTCAATGGGTCGTTGTGGTCTACGAAGATGATGCACCGTTCAACGGCGGAGGTGTAGCGGTTGGAATCCTCGATGCAGAGGTCCAAGACGGTGGTACAATTGAACTCGTAATGAGCAAGGGTGGATGGGTTGATCTTTCAACAGAGTTTACCTCGTTCAACTTACAAACCTTCAATGCGGGAACCGATGATGTTGATTCACCTGTTACTGATGTTGTTGACATTGAAGTCGACCTTGGTGATGGACGTGCTTGGACACTACCAGTTGATTCCGATGGAACCTTGGAAGTTCTCCTCCCTGCTAACTCAGCAACCTTCAACTCGGAATTCTCCACTGTACAACGTGACCTTGTCATGAATTACACCGCTGGAATTTCGATCGACAATGGAGACGAAGGACGTACAGCAGTCATGCTTTCGTTCAATCGTAAGACCAATAGTGATCTCACCTTGACTGTCTCCGGCGTTGAGGGAGCAACTGTTCTCGGTGATGAAAACCGTGATCTCCTTGCTGTGGTCAATTCATCGGACTCAGACAACTACACATCCATCGAATTTGATGTTGCAGCTCAGTACCAAGGTACAGAAATCGCAGATCCGTTTGATGTCAGTGGAACCGTCACAGTTTCTCCTGACCAAGATCAGTGGTCAGTGGAGTTCTACAACGGAACAGACTGGATTGAGAGCACGAGCGTACAACTCGGTATCGGTGATGTTACGGCAAATGCAACACTCAACGAAAGCGTGCGTGCTCGAATTGTTCTGCCATCCGTTGAAGCAGCCTGGTGGCTCGAAAACGGTCATGATATCAATATCCGATTCTCCGCTGACAGTGGCGACATGACTGAGGTATCCATCAATGTCGAGATTCCTCAATACTATGACTTTAACACAACAGATGTAACATCGACAATTGGTGTCGCACCTGGTGGTTCTACTACAGCATCGCTAACCGTTAACAACAACGGTAATGGCGATGACTCGTTCACCTACGAGGTTCTCGACAATCTCCCAGAGGGATGGACTATTAGTCCAATGAACGGTGTTACAACCATCGCAAAGGACAACTTGCGAGACCTCGCATTCGCAGTCACATCCTCTTCTGACTTTGATGATGGCCAAGTGACAGTAACGGTTCGAATTACGAGCGAAGATGGTGTCACCCAAGAAGACGTTGAAATCGTTGTCGAATCTGCTCGAATTTCGTTGAATTGGAATCAAGGTCTTTCGCAATCACGTAGTAACAACTTTGCTGATGTCGATCCGAACTCGGTCGTTATTGTCATTGAGAACAAAGGATTGCGACCTGCTCAACAAGTGACAGTCTATCTCGACAGCAATGGTATGAGTGAAATGAATATGACACTCGCCGTACCTGCATCTGGTAGTACAGACTTCGAGTTCCCTCTACCGAAGGCAAGTCAAGGTATCACTCGATACGATGTTCGTGCGGTTGTTCTTGGTGACGATGCTAACTACACTACTGGTGATGGAGTGGATGATGATTTCGGAATTGAATACCTTGTACAAGGATCCGAAGATACGTCCAATTCAATTGTCATTGTGGCCATCATTGGGCTGATCTTCATCATCCTTTACTTCGGTTTCAAGGCGTCTTCCCGAGCTCGTGGCTCAAGTAGCCGATTCTGATTCGTCAGAAGACAATACTTGATAGAAGAGAACCACCGATTGCGGTGGGAGAGCCATGGAGGAACTGCGAGGAGTTGAATTGCTTCCCGAACCAGGGGAGCCAAAGATTCTCTCAGCAGTTGATGCATCAACCACTGGTCATGAAGGTCAGTGGAGGGCTGAAGTCATGGGTTGGGCGCCTGTCGTGCCTGATTCAATTCCATTTCGTCCAAGGCGCATCTTTTCTCTCGCATCTGGAGTAGCCATTGCTCTCTTCATGGGAATTATCGTTCTTCTTTGGCAATCGGATTTGTTGCTCTTGCAATTGCCACCTGCCACATCTGAATGGGCTTTTGAAGATTCGGAAATCCGAGAACTTCAACAGGATGGCCTCACGGGGGAAGGGGTCCGTGTGTGCATGGTGGACACGGGTCTTTCCCTCAGTCATTCTTCAATCGATGGCTCGAACATCGTTTTTGAAGACTTTGTTGGAAATTCAGTAGAACCGAAGGATTACGGTTCGATTGCCCACGGTACGCTGATGGCAGGAATTTTACTCTCGAGTGAATTCCAAATTGGTATTGCGCCGAATGTAACTCTTGGTATGGCCGCCGCATTAAGTGCAAATGGCGACAACAATACGGGTTCAGAATCGAGAGTAGCCGATGCTATTCGATGGTGTATCTTTGATTTTGAAGCCGACATAATCTCTCTATCACTTGGAGGGGAACAAGATCAATCTGCTTCAAGAGAAGGTCCTGCTGTTTCTGCAACCCGGCAAGCGATTGACGCTGGCATCTTTGTTGTGGCTGCCGCAGGAAACGATGGAGGTCAAGGTGATGACGGGTATGTCAGTGCACCCGGTAACGTCAATCTTGCAATTACAGTTGGGGCTTCAGATCGTGATGGTTCGGTCTGGACACAATCCTCAATGGGTGAGGCCATTGATTCCAATGGAAATCTGCGTGTGTATCCTAATCAAAAACCAGAATTGACTGCACCAGGTGTCGATATTTTGTCTACAGGTCTCGACGATCAATGGTACACTTCGAGTGGAACTTCCGATGCAACTGTTTTCGTTGCTGGTGCGCTTTCACTTATTCTGGAAACCCATCCTGAACTCAAGCCAAATTCGACATCAACAACAGCATGCATTGAACTCGTTAAGCAAGCTTTGGCGCAGTCTCTGAGTCCAGATCTGGTTCATGATCCAATGGAAGGTTATGGACCACTTAAGGCCAAATCATGGCTCAGTCAAGTGTCTGAGGACACGAATTGTTGAATTCTTACCGACGGTATAGTTGATACTTTCAATATAAAATGATATTCTTAGTAAGGTTTGTTTGATATTATTAATCAGACTTGATATTTCCAATGGTGTCAAATGGGGCGCAGTATTATATTTGTTCAGCCACACCATCGGAAAAGAGGAAAGAACATGCGAATTGCAAATGTTGGAAAAAGTATAGGTCTTGTAGGGCTCCTTCTTACATCCCTAATGATCGGATTGGTCACCGTACCTACTGCTAGCGCAGTCAATGAAACATCAAACGGAACGATTGTGACCACGGAAACATGGAGCGGTACGCACACACTTACCGGCGATGTTACCGTTGCAGAAGGTGCAAAACTTGTCATCAATGCTGGCACTACAATCAATATTCCTCCGGGTGTTTACATCGACGTCGAAGGTGCAATTTGTGCAGGGTCTGCCGCATGCGGTGCTTCTCAAGGTAGCGCCTCTTCCCAAATTCGATTTGAATGGGCTACTCCTGCAGACTATTCCGTTGCTGGTCGCTGTTATCAACAAGGGAATCAATTGCTAACCAATTCTGATGCTGCTTGTGGTTCGGGTGTCATTATTCGCAGCACGATCAACCAAGCATCGACTGGATTCTCATATGTTTCCTTCAACAATGCATATGGATTCCCAATCTATGTACAAACACTGCAATCCGTTCAATATGGGGCTCTGATTTTCGAGGGTTCATCAACAAATGCAGATAACCTTGCATTCACAAATATCAACACATCAAACGTCATTGCTCTCGACTTCGCAGCACCAACCATTCGTGACTCAACATTCACCATTGGTGATGATGGCCGTGGATATGACGCAGCAGCAGTTCGGGCATATGAAGCAGGTGCAGGGATTCTATCTGCCCTGACCATCACAGGATCAACATTCACAGGTAACACGGAAGCACAGTGCGGTAACCAAGGCGGTGGCCGTGTTCTTATCTACGCTGAATCCTCATATGTTTCGATGGACAATTTGGACATTAAGGACAATGCTTACGGGTTATTTTTCAAAGGTTCATCGGGTTCATTGGGGAACACGACTATCGATGTATTGTGCAATGCAATCGATACCAACTCTTACAAAACCACAGGCGACTTTGCTCATACCCTCTATCTCGACAACAACATCATCACCACAGGAGAGGGTGCTGGAATTACGGCTTATGATGGTGCGATTGTGACAGCAACAAGGAACACAATTTCTGGTGCCACAGATGGTTCAGGATTTGGTATTCGCGACTCTACTGTCATGGCACACGACAACATAGTTGGGCCAATCGGTGGATATAACGGATTCTGGGTCTATGGTCAATCAGAGGTTGAAATCGAGAACAACACCATTCAAGATACTGCAAAAGAACCGGTACAAATCGGAGAATATCACTACCGTGATCAGGGTAGCAATTATCCAGGCCCATCTCCAAATCGTGCCTATATCGCAAACAACATCATCTCAAACAATTCTGGAACCTGCAACTCTCTCTGGATGTATGGTGGAGATTTCCCTTGTCCAGCAATCCACGTTTTTACATCTTCAGCAACTATCCTTGGTAACACCATTACCAACAACGCAGGAGACGGTCTTCGAATCAAGGGCTCCATTGTGAACGTTCAAGGCAACCAGGTAGAAGCTGGACAATTTGCTGCCAACATTACGCACTTCGACAACAAGTATGGGCAGAAGTATGGATCCATTGGGTATTTCTCTGGAAACACATGGACAAATGCAACTCAAATTTACAACATTTCAGAATCCCGAGTAACCGTTCAATCAGAATACATTCCCGATGCTAGTGGAGATTATTCCTACCCTGTTATGCTGCAATGGCTTGGAGCAGAATGCCCATTCGTTCAATCCGAGTGTCTTCTTTTGCCTGATACGGCTGTCGTTCCACCTCGTGACATGCCACTTGCAATCGAACTTGTCAACAACTCAACAGTATTCTCATTCGCTAACTTACAGAATTTCGATGCATCAAAGATTCATGTTCAGAATCAGAATTCTGCATGGGGTTCACAGGTACGGCAAGGTGAATTGGTCCGCTATCAAGTCAAGGCACAGAACAGCAATGTTGCTGGTGCAACCGTCATCATCAAGGATGCTACAGGTTTGCCAATGTACGAACTAACAACCGATAGTTTCGGATTCACACAACAAGTCTCTCTACCATCTGACTTCCTTCTCGACCGTAACTGGAATCATTTCGTGGGGGAAACTGGAGTTACCGTTCCAGGTTCGGATCCAAATAACCCTACCATCCTCGACGAGGACACATGCTCAGATGGTTACGACAATGACGGAGATACGTTCGTTGACGAAGATGACCCAGATTGTGCAAACGGTCGAGAACTGCCATTTTACATTGTTGAAGCCTACAAATTCGGAAAGGGAAAGAAGGACTTTGATTTCGTACTAAGCGGTTCAATTGACGATGTTATAAGCCTCGATAACCAAAGGCCGAGTGTTACCGTTCAGCAATACGATGGAGATTCGTTCGCAATCAATGCGGTCATTACAGGCACAGCATGGGATGGACAGCCAGGTCCATACCCTCTTGATCTCATCGCTTACGACCGGCAATTTGGAATGATTGAACGGGTCGAGATTCAACCTCCTGGTAGCACCGATTGGTACTACGCAGTTGACACATCAGGTGCAAACGGGGAACTTACGAAAGAAAATCATCCGTTCAAGACATGGTCTTTCGATTGGGATCTTTCAGCTCACCCTGACGGCGAAAGTGACGTCACCTTCCGTATTCGATCCTATGACGGATTGGATTACTCTCCGATTGAAGTACGCAAATTCAAACTGAATTTGGTACCTCCAACACTCTATCTCAACGAACCGCTGGATGGCTCAACCCACTCCAATGGAAAGATTCTCTTCACTGGAACAGCATCGGATCCGTATTCTGGAACTTGGGGATCCGACATTCAAGACATCTGGTTTGACGTTAGTGGGCCAAATGGCTATGCCTCTCACTTTGCCATTGATGGTGCAGTTGCGTGGGCATACGATTGGAACTTTGAAGAACTTGAAACAGGTGAATACACCTTTGAAGTTTGGGCTAGTGATAGTGATTTCTGTGACGATGAACAAGGAACGTGTGTGATTTCAACTCGTACTGTAACAGTTCTCAACGACAACATTATTCCAATCGTTGACCTTTTGGAACCTGATGGCATCCAACCTGTGCGAGCAGAAACAAATACGCTTCTGACTGGTTATGCAAGCGATGGTGCAGACGGTACAATCACACGTGTTGAGATCGAAATCCTAGATTTGGCGAGCGGCCTACCAGTTCTCGATGGTCCTGATCCAGTGACTTCGTTCACGCAAGCAGGACCAGGTTACTCATGGTCAGCCGTGTGGGACACAAGCAAATTGGTTCACGAACGGCAATATGAAATTCGTGTTAAGGCCTATGACGGTGAAGACTACTCCGTTGAGGATGTTGTTCGAATTACGATTTCGAAGCCGAGTGACGCAAACAACATCCCTCCGCAATTCAATTCTACGAATTGGCCTAATCAGTTGACAATATTCTGTGTAATTGATTCAAACTCAGAAAATCAATGTGGTGGAGGAGCAGTTCTCGATTTGAAACAATACTTCAGCGACCCCGATTCCTCGTTTGATCAATTGAGTATTGACTTCTTGGATGACCAAACGGATCCATCGGACGATAATCACCAGTACTTCATCACCATTGACAGCGAAGGTTTCGCACGATACGATCCTCCAACAACACAAGTTAACGAAGATATTTCTTCGTGGACAATTGAAAACGTTCGATTCGTGGTTCGCGACGTCTTCGACGAGTCTGCAGTTTCTCGTGATGTCACGTTCTTTGTCCAAGCGATTAAGTTCGATGTTACTCGAGAAAATGCTGGTGAATCCGTGAGTGCAGAGAATCCAACCGTCTTCAACGGAACCGGTCTTCCCGGCGCCCGAATTGAAGCACGTTCCCTTGCATCAGAAACCCTCATCAAGACTGTTTTAGTTGGCGAAACAGGTACTTGGACAATGGAACTGTCTCTTCAAGACATGAACGATGCATCGAATGAACTCAAATTCTCAATGGATGGTCAAACCTTTGGAGGTAGTTCTGAACCAGCATCATTCAATGTCGTCGTTGGAGAAGCGGATGACGGTTCCAATCTCTTCCTCATCATTGGAATCATTGTAGGGGCCTTGTTGCTTCTCGGTGGTGTTGGATATTTCTTCATAGAATTTGAAGAGATTGAAGATGAAGGATTTGCAACACAAGAAGTCGAAGAAGAAGTTGACCCATATGCATGGGGCAAGAAGGAGGTTGTTGCAATTCCTCAGGAGGCTGCAACCGTTGCCTCACAACCGGTTGCAGTTGCTCAACAGCCTGCAGCACCACAAGCATCTGCTCAGCATCCAGGTTGGATGTGGGACCAAGAAACCAATCAATGGGTTCCTGATCCTAACTATCAACCACCTGGACAATAATCGGTGTGATTGAATGATAGCCAAACCTGGCGTTCAGGAGAAGGTGCTGTTGCACCTTTTGGATTATGCGGATTTCAAGGAGAAGGTCGAGGTCCCATTTGCACTATCGCAAATGGGTATTGCAAATGCTGTCGCAATTGCTCGTTCCAATGTTCCTCGGGCCATTTCGGGACTTCGAGACCAAGGTCTCCTTGTTGAACGGCAAGCGCACGTTCAGGGAGTTAGTCGAAAGCGAAAGGCCTACTTCTTGACCGATTCAGGTATTATTGCGGCTGAAGAGACATGGAATCGTCTTCGAGAATTTCAATTCCGTTGCATCAACGTTGAAGGTGAAACCGTATCAACCTCACTTGGAGGAGCACACGAGGTGTTGCCATTTACCATGCGTCCAGTCGATATCATCCGATATTTGGATGATAATCTCATTCTTGATGCAAGATCACTGTCTGAAGATTTGATTGAACGTGATTTGTCAAAACAAGTTGAGAAACAATTGGTGACTTCGTTAGGTGATCTCCCTCGTTTACGTCATTTCTTTGGTAGAGAGAAAGAACTCGACAATATGGTCAACCTCCTCGATGCAAGAGCAACGACACTCATGATTCCTGGTATTGCGGGAATCGGGAAGACAACCATCGCAGCGAAACTGATTGAACGGTTTATGCACAGGAGAAATCTCCTTTATCACCGGTGCCAAGATTGGGAAGGTTCACGTGCATTGTTTGAATCCTTAGCAGAGTGGTTGCTCAACATTGGAGATTCATCTTTTGCAGATTATTTGGCAGCGACTCCTGTTCCAAAACCTGACGATGCTGCTCGAATTCTCATCGACTCGCTGGAAAACACACCTACTCTCATCGTTATCGATGATTTCCACAAAGTATCGGATGCTATTCTCTTCCAAACGATTCAATCGATGACAATTGGTCTTCTTGGTAGTGAGGAGTCAATTGGTTTAGTGATCTTCTCACGTTCATTCAAACCTGTCGTTCCAACCAAAGACGCAGAAGGTCGAATTACCAGTCTTGTTCTGCCACTCGATGGTTTAGATTCTGATGCTGCAAGAAACATTCTCACAGGCTTTGAAGATCTTTCAACCGAGCAATGGTTGCATATCCACGGCTTGTCTCGTGGACACCCGCTGGTCTTGGAACTGATCAATCGTGGTGCATCGGCTGGAGCTTTTCACGATACACTCGAACATTATGTGACAAAGGAGATCTTTTCGAAACTCTCAGCAGAACAAAAACGTGTTCTAACAGTACTCTCAATCTTTAGAGAGTCTGTTTCGTTGGATGCTCTGCTTGCACATGAACTCAATATCGACGTTTTGGACAGTCTAGTTGAGCAAGGACTTGCTCGGCAAGTCGATGTCGATGTGTATGATGTTCACGATTTGATTCGAGAGTTCCTCGTTCGTAGTATTGATGAGCAGACCAAACAAACGGTTCACAGCAATTGTGCCATGTACTACAGTAAACTCAGCAAATCATCAGAAACCACTCTTGAACAAATCTATCATGAGCTTGCTTCTGAACATGAACAAGAAGCGATTGAAAAGATTGTCGAGTTCGGTCGAAAACTCGTGTCACAGGGGCATCTCGAATTGCTCAGCCTGATTGAAAGCGTCAACGTTGAACGCTTAGAACCTGCTTTAATGGCTCCAATGATGCAACTTCAAGGTGACATTCTACTAATGCTCGGTCGATTTGAACAGGCGTCATCAATTTTTGAAACAGCAAGTGAGGCTGCTAAGGAGGCAAAACTTCCTGTAATCTATTCAGAAATCCTTGGTTCACAAGCAGATATTGCAATGAAACAAGGCCAAACCGATACTGCACTTCGTGCCCACAAAGAAGCGCTTGAGGTACAAGTTGAACTTGGTGACGCAAAAGGAGCTGCCCGAACTTACAACAATATGGGTTATTTGTACCGTAGGAAAAACGATCGGAACAAGGCACTCGAAGCATATTCTGAAGTCGAGGCGATCATAAGCAATGACGAATCCTTGTTGAGTGCTCAAATCATTCTTGGTCGTGCCCTTCTGGATTTAGGTGAGGTTGAAAGGGCTCGAAAACATGCTTTTGAAGCCTTCGAACGCACGGATAAGGCCGAGAATCTTCGAGCCCATGCTCGTGCTCAAGCACTGCTTGGTCGATATCATGCAAAGATGAATGACGCTGAGACTTCAATGCACCACTACACGGAATCACTCAACATCATGTCCGATGCAGGTGACCCGGTTTCAATGGTGGAATTGATGATTCTTCTTGGTGAAGTCCTTGAGGACAGCGGTCGTAGTGAAGAAGCCCTCGAACGATATCGTGAAGCGTTGATTATTGCAGAAGCAAATGACTTGCGTATGCAAATCGGAGAGTTACTCTCCAAACTCGGAGGAGTTGCACCAGATCGTCAACGAAGAATGGAATACCTTCAACGTGCACTCTCAGTATTCAGAGAATTGGGTGCGCGCACACGCATGCGTGAAGTTCAATCTCAAGTTCACTCTGCAATTATGGGGCGTTAGAACATAGGACGGTCGAGTTCGATCGTTATGTTCCCATTGAGATAGACAACCCAAATGGATTCAACTCCAGCGAGATCGATTATACCAGAATGCGGTGCTGAAGCAGTACCTGAGAGCGATCGTTCGGTGTCTAAATCACCTTGAGCATCATACAGAATTAATTCGGTATCGGTTAATTCGAGAGTGAATTGTGATTCATCCGCTTCAGTGGATCTCCAATACACACGTTCTGCATAGGATGAATCATCAATTCGACTTGCAATATCGGTACGTTCAATCGCAGCAGATAAGTCATTCATGTTGGCTTCGATTGCTTCTTCATTCCAACGCTCTCTTGTTGCTGTTTCAATGTCGTAAATCCACAGGCTGAACATTGTCAACAACAAGACTCCCAATAGAAACGTGAAAACATAACCGAGTTCAGTTGCAGCACCTTCCCTGTTTCTCTGAAGCGTTGTTATGTTCATGCAATCACCTCTGAAACATGTGCGTCGAGTGTAGAAATCTGTAGTGAAAATTGAATGGGTTGGCCTGCTGTATGCCAAACGGATTCCACAGTTCCAAACCCTGGGTCCGGCACCCATCCGACGTAGTCATTAAGCAAATCCAATCGGCCAGGATAGATTGTCCAATCCTCACTTCCTTCCAATCCGTCAGTAGATGATTGTGCGATTGCCTTGCCATAAGGTTCCGCCCAACCACGACGCACCTCATAGGCTACGTCACTTGTAAGAGATGTTCGTTTGGTCAAGGTTACTTCCATCGACAGGACACCTCCTCCTACGGCAGAATCACTCGTTGGATGTAGTGCTGGTATGGTCGCTGCAAATCGAGGTCCTGGTCCACCACGATCAGCAGGTGGTGCTAGGACCGTCGGATTGAATTCAGGGTGGTTTGTTAGGACTGCTCCACCACTCATAGCAACCTCCATTCCAGTGACAGAGGATTCAAATTCGTAAACAAATCGTGAGATTTGCATCACCCAAGCACTTCCGATGGGTGTATAGGGCTCTTCAACAATGAGGCCATAGAGCTCAATGTGTAAACTTGCAGGATAGGTCCCTGAACGCCATGCTTCTTGCAGGTCGACAATACTACGGCCTCCCATACTTGGCCATGGCATTGATACGTCAACCCAGCCGGATGCTGTAACATCAATCGAAACACAACGACGTGCACCATCGTGAAGACTTTCTTGCAATCCGATGGACCCAGATTCGACCAGTGCATAGATTCCATGTCCCTTGATTGTATTCACTTCAATCGCTTGTCCATTAACAGGGAGACGTAGTGATTCGCCTCGGTTGAGGACAGTCTCATTCTCTGATAGTGTTGAAATGTTGAGAGTTGATTGTCCTCCATTCGTTCGAAGTTCCAGATTGTAGGTGTTGGAGTTGTTCGAATTGAACATCAATCCAGACTCCATTCCCGTGTCCGTTGCTCCGAGTTCGAACACACCCACAGGCGAGGATGAACTTGACCAAGTAACAGAAATAGGTACGTTGCTCTGAAGATTGCTTGCACCATCGAGTTCTAGTGGGGGCCAAGCAACACTGTAACTGCTTTTCTCATCGATGGTAACGCCAGAGCCTCTCCAGGTAACAGTGGCGGATTCATCGTTTGGATTGCTCAGTAAGAGATAACCATCCTGTGTTGGAGGAATAAACGATGTGCCGTGAATTGAACCTGTGAGACTCTTCCACGTGGCAGATCCCACAGTGTCATCGATTGAGAGCATGAGTTGGGCGTTGGTTGTTGTAGTAATGTGGACGACCTGAGCAGTATTGAGTTCCAGTGTCTTGTTCCATTTTGTCTTTACATTCACAAGTTCAGACGGTAAGGCCACTTCTGAAAAATCTCCAAACAATCCGTTGCCGTGAACCATGAAGAGTTCTTCCGCTACGATGTTGAGTTCGGAGGTTCCGGCTGGTAATGGCAATGCCCATGTTCGGCCTAAACCATCTGCATTTGCATCGGTAGGTCGTGCCTCCGTTGTTCCTTCTCCTCCACGCAGCCAATGGACGACGAGTTCTTGAGATGATTCCAGAGACCAATCAGCATTGTCAAACGACCATTGCTGAACATCATCGACAAATAATTCAGCAGTGTTTTGGACTTCCCCATCCCGTAAAACATCAACATCGATAGGTCCGAGGGGGAAGGTTAAGCCGGGTTTTGTCGTGAGAATAACACGTTCAGCCCAAGTCGGAGCAGTATAGTGGTACGGGCGATCGGGACCAAGGCGTAGATCGGAGAAGCATGCTGTTGAGGTGGTCGATTCAGGGTGACGGATTTTGATCATGTCATCAAAGTCCAATGCATCGCGAATTCTGAAGGAATGATCTTCTTCCCACGTCGTTGAATACCACATGCCACTGCGCACAACGTCCCATGAGAGAGCACCGTCCACAGGAACAAACTCTTGAGTGACTACGTCACCAGGCATTCCCTGCTCGGAGAGTGTCGTTGTTTGTTGGTTAAATTGTGTCATTTGAGCCGCCATGTCGTGTCGTTCAACACTGCCTTCCAATTCCTCAATCACAGGAATCATGGTGACCATCATCAAACTAATGATGGAAATCACACCACCAAAGAGCAAGACTGTGGCGATTGCTGCTGATACAGCTTCATCATTGCGATGGAGTTCCATCATCCATTCACCACCAATCGACGAACATCAATCTCGAGGAAGAGAGCATTTCCTTGTGTTTCCACGGTCAACCCGTCGCTCCCACTTGCTCGTTGATACGGTGTGATACCAATGTATTCACCCAATGTTCCTGCTGCACGATTGATGGTGTAATCGTTCAACCAGATGTCATGATATTGAGGGTCGATAACGGAATGAAGTGTGTTCTTGACTTTGATTTGTAAATTGTATGATTCTCCAGTAAACAACTGGATTGGTCCTTGTGATTCGACCTTGAATCCAACATTCTGTCCATTACCAAGCGCCCCGTTTAATTGTACATCGGTAAGGACAAGGGAAAGCCTCGTTGATCCATCAACGAGTGTGTCAAGACGCATCCGAGGTGCTTCTTCTATGGTCCAAGATGAGCGAGGGTCTTTCGAAATACGGGCATCATTGATGAGGGCGATTTCATTCATACCTCCATCGATGGCAGTGCTGATGCTTAACCCCGAGAGGACGAATCGTGACCAACGGTGAACATGTTCGCCACCTGCATTGTAAAAGTCAATAATAAGGAACGTTTCACTGTCGAGGTTGTGGTCCACAGTGGTCCAATCAACCCCCGAATCGACGACAAATTCTGATGTATTGCTTGGATTATGAATTGTAATATCGGTGACGGATTCGTTCAACGCAAGAAATTCGAAAGAAGAGGCATTTAATTCAACCACGGTCACAACTTCATGGGGCGTTAAATCCGATGCAATCACCCACTCTTCAACAAGATTTGCAGCGTTAATTGACGATGAACGTAGCGAAAGAGCCTGACGTGTCCCTGTCCCTTCGGGTGAATCACCAACCACATCGATTCGATCTTCTACACGATCTGCTATGTTGCTTGCACTGTTCCAATTCGTATTATCATGAAAGGCATCGATGTATGGATTGAGGAAGACCCAGACCCCTCCCATAATGGTGATGACCATTGCAAGCATCATGATGACGCCGAGGATTTCACTGACGGCATCATCATCTTTTGCATTAATCTGGCGACGCATCTCATTCCCCCTTGTTGTTCGTAGGTCTTCCGTTGCATTTAGGCATTGACCTAAAGGTCGTTGTTTCACGGCAATTCTCGTTGAATCCTCTGAATTGCATTTGTAGCGAATCCATCTCCATCACGTCTACCGATAAAGTGGGAAAATTGAGGTCCATCTTGCATTGAAATGTTGATGTCGCCTTCAAACACTTCTTCAATTTCGAACAGCACAGTTGATTCTGCAAGATGAGGTGCATTATTCATCTCAGAAAGATGTGTGAGTGTGATTGTGCGTGTTGCATCCGTGCAAACCTGATTAAGGAATTCTCCTGTCTGTGCATTTGACAAGTGGCCTCCTCTTCCTGAGATTCGGTCTTTGAGTGATGAGGGGTAGGGGCCTGACATCAGGCGGTTTCGATCATAATTCGCCTCAACAGCGATGTGTTGGCACCCTCGTACATGGTGGACAAGTTCATCGGTCCAACTTCCGAGGTCTGTGATGATTGCCGACCGTTCACCGCCATGGCTTGCTACAAACGCTACATTGTCTGCACCAGAATGTGGTACGGGTACGGGAAGGAGTGATATTCCTTGATTAAATTGAAGAACATCAAGTGCTTCAAATTGATGTGTTAATTCCGCACGAAGTCCGAGTTCGGCCGTTGTTCGGTGATTTGCAAAGACTGGAATTCCCCACCGCTTTTGTGCTATCAAAGCGCCTCCACCATGGTCTCCATGGTGATGCGTAATGACAATCGCATCCAAATCAGAAGGAGAGACATCGAGCATATTGAGGCGCTTTTCGAGCTGAACGCCACTGAACCCTTGATCGACGAGGATATGAGCCGAACCAGAGCTGAGAAGTGTGGCGTTGCCACGACTGCCCGTCCCGAGGTGCGTAATTGACATGCCCATTCGAATCGTTCATGGGCGAGTGCAGACGGATATTGAATTCACCGCATGGTAAGGATGAATTTCTCGTGTTTTCGCTCATTAATCAGAACACGGTGTATGAACAACGCTCCATCATTGCTATAAGCGTGGAGACAAGGAGTTTCGATAGGGCGTTCGGCCGTAGGTGAATTTGTTGCGTAGAAGCCAGACCACATTACTCACCACTTTGGCCGTTATTGCAGGTCTTCTCTTCATGTCTCAATTTCCTGCAATCTCTCCCGTCAATCACATTCGTCCAGATGAGACGACCGGTGAAGGTCCAAAAACAACAGATTTGGACGGCGATGGCATTCCCGACGTTCATGAAAGCATCTTTGAAGACTGGGTCAACTTTTCTGCAGTCGATGGTCGCTCAGTTCAAATGAAGGGCTTGGACAAAGACAACGCAGCAGATGCTAACTACGACACTGACCGCGATGGATTAAACAACACAGAAGAGTATTGCTGGCCATATCCTGACAATTGCAACGATCCAGGTTTTGCTCGTGGATTAACAGGTGCGCTCGATGAAAATGGAGAGCGAATGTACCTCGATCCTCGTGTTTCAGATACTGACGGTGATGGTATGCCAGATGGTTTTGAAGTTTGGATGTGTGATCGAGCGGGTGGTTTTGATGAAGTCACTCAGCGATACGTCTGTCCGTATTTCGATCCTCTAAATGCAAGCGATGCAACAGACGACCCCGATGAAGATGGATTCGATGTAAACAGGGATGGTTTTCTTTCCGTTGCTGAACAATACACTTCTCCAGAAGAATACCGATATGGCATGCCTGCCAATTTTACAACGGAACTTGACGGATTGTGGTGCTATGCAACTTTGCCACAGGGTTCAATTCTAACGCAGTGGCCATTCATCACCAACGGATTAAATGCCTCATTCACCAATCTTTTGTCTGCTTGTACAACCAACGTTACTGGTGTTGTAGGAGAAGATTTGTGGCTGGGAACCGATCCTCTCCTCGATGATTCCGACAGGTACAGCTGGGATGGATTTGCTGTACGGCCGCTTTATCCATCGTTTGGTGATGGAATGCCAGATGGTTGGGAAGTTCACTTTGGTTTGGATCCATTAAATCGTTCCAATGCACTGCTTGATGACGATCGTGATGGTTGGGATTTGAATCGTGACGGGCTTGTTTCAGCAGATGTAAGCAGGACCGACTCAGCATTGAATTTGGGTGAAGCCTTGTCGAATCTTGAAGAGTATTACATCCACAATGACGAAGGAAACACAGTGCGTTCTGGTCTTCGTGAAGTTCAACTCGGAGACAACGATTCCTCCTTCTACGAGTATCCTCTGACATTCAACGCAGTACCTGGCAACCCCTCTGTTATGCACCACGATGTCCGAAGCATCTTGGTCGATGACTCAACGGCACACTACCTTACTCGCTACGGTCTTACAAGCATTGATTATGCGACTGACACCACTCAGGATTATTGGTTCCCTCAGGGAATAATCGGCTATGAGGCTGTATTCGTTGAAAGCGACACAGGGCCGCATTCGGTAGCGATTGCAACCTCGCACGGGGTCCATGTTGCTGCGATTCAAGTTGATGGATTCATTGAACCATTGGAATCATGGTCTTCGACTGAACCCGTAGAAGTGTTTGCAATTCATCAACTCGCCATTGAAGGTTCGAGTCAGCAACTCATCACGCTCGGTGCGAACGGTGATGGAATGGTTCTGGAGGTCAGTTCAGGAGGACAAATCACGCAAACCTATGATATTGGTGCGAACTTCAAAACCGCATTGATGGATGATAACGTCGTCGTAACTGAGTTGGAACACGGAACTGTTCCCGGTGGTGGTCTCGTACTTTACGTGGGCACTGAGCGAGGGATGATGACCCTTGAATCAGCAACAGGGCGAGACGATGTATCGCCTTCTTGGCGCTTCTTCTTCGATGCCAATCCTTCGAACATTCCCAACCGAATCGATGATTTGAGGTCACTCAATTTGGGTGCAACTGGGAATCCCGCTGAAGTACAAACGCTACGACTTGATGGTCCGAATGAACAGAACCCAACTGTGCTCTGGATTGGAACTCCTTCTGGTTTGCACAGATTAAATCTCGAACTCAATGACATGTCCTTTGGTGGTTTGCTCGAACACCCCGGGGCGAATGCTGAGGAATTAGCGAAATCGAACAACATCCATGCTGTATACCCAACTGGAAATGAAATCCTTGTAGGTTCCTCTGATGGACTTTGGGTGCTCGCTGGAAACTATCTTGATGTTTATGGCTTGCAGACGAATTCTGAGATGCCTGGGGAGATTGCTTCAATATCAACGATTGAACGTGATGGTGAGGTGTACATACTTGGTGCAGTTACGCCAGGCCGATTTGCCAATCTCGAACTCATGGACCCTGGCGCCAACGATTCCGATAGCGATGGGATGCCAGACGGATGGGAACTTGTCTATGGCTTGGATCCCACTGACCCTTGGGATGCGTTACTCGATGGCGACGTTGATGGGCTTCGTCTCAATGGAGGCGGAGAACTCGTCCGCTGGTGGACCAATCTGGATGAGTATCGCTACGTAGCAAGAACTGATGAGGGATACAACTCAACCCTCCCCAACCAAAGCGATTCAGATATGGATGGATTGATGGACGGTTCCGAATACTTTGGTTACTTCTTGAGTGAGACGAATTTCGATTGTTATTATGATCCTCAACTCCTCTACATCTGTGACGAATCGCTCGGTGAACAAGCACGTACAACCTATCAGAATTCGAACTCTGTTGATGTTGGAACGGATCCAACTGTGATGGATACCGATGGCGATGGAATGCCTGATGGATGGGAAATACAACATCGTCGTTGGGTTGGAAATTCGTTCAATGGCGGAAACAACTGGTCATTGGACCCAACTCGGGCTGAAGATGCTGCATGGGATGCTGATCGAGATGGTCTTGCAAACCTCTGTGAATACCAATGGTCACTCGTTCGCGAAGCTGGGCTCAATGGTGATCTGTTCGAAGAGTTTGGCGAAACCGCAGAATCGGTAGCAACATGGTCAATACCCGATCCCAATCTTGTCGATTCGGATGGTGATTCCCTACCGGATGGATGGGAGGCTGATGGCCAATGCACATGGTCTCCTTTCCGAATTGGTGTCAATCCTCTAAACGGCTCAGACATGTTTGAGAATCCTGACGGGGATGGTTATGACGTCAACAAAGACGGTATTCTTACTCCAAATGAGATGTTTGTCAATTATCTTGAGTATCATCTCCGATTTGGTTTGTTCACATACAATCAGTCCTCTGACGGAACTGAATTACCAAATGGATTTGTAACGGATTTATTCAACAACATCTCAGACTTTGGAACTCCTGAAGCAGACTTTGCTTCCAGAGCAAGTGGCGCTATACTCGCAAGCCAAATCTCAATTGAGAAAGGTTCAACCGACCCCTTCAGTGCTGATTCCGATGATGATGGTATGCCAGATGGCTGGGAAATTTGGTTCGCTCGATGGAATGTAATCGATGACGAATGGACGCTTAATCCACTACAACCAAGTGACCGATGGCTCGATGCTGACGATGACGGGATGACCAATTGGGAAGAATACAATCTCATTGACTCCGACCTTTCAGAAACCAACACGAATCGTTCTTCACCTCAATGGTTTGTTACAACTCTCGGTTCAGCATATGCCTTCCAACAGTGGCCTTCTGCCTCGACAACCTTCTCCTTTGGAACGTACATGACAAGTGATCAATACAATTTGACCGGTCCAACAGGTGACCCGAACAACGTCGACACCGATGGCGACGGAATCATTGATGGACTTGAACTGCTCTTCACGGCATGGAATCTCTCAGCACAGACATGGACTCTCAATCCAGTTGTTGCTGGCGATGGAACCTTTGACAGTGATAACGACGGATTGGTCGACCTCCAAGAATTCGCTTTGGCTACATCGAACCCGGAAAATGGAATCGATGCGCCTGCGGATGCACCATTATTGCACGAAGATGGCGATGTCCAACAACCAACAAAGAAGGCGCAACGCGTGTTCCAAATCCTCATCTCAAAAGATTCTCGCGGAAAGCGTCTTCTCGACGATTTCAACGCTTGGCAATCAGGAGAACCTCCGAATGTATTCATCTCATTGTTGCTCGGAATGACCGATCCAACCAATCCCGATACCGATGATGACGGAATGTACGACGGTTTTGAGTACTGGTTTACTTCGTGGGACTTAAACGAAAACCGGTGGGGTCTGAACCCGTTAATTGAAACAGATGTCAATCTTGATTCTGATGGAGACAGTTACGATTGCAATCGTGACGGTACCATAGATTTGGATGAACGATACTCAAACCTTCGTGAATGGGAAGCTCGAACATGGGGTAAGTATCTCAATCGAAGCTCTGTTCCTGCTTCAGTTGGAATCGTTGATTTCGGAGAAGATGCAATGAATGCTTACATGGAAGAAACAGGATTAAGCGTACTGCAGGCACGTCAAGCCTTAATTGACGACTTCAAAGCAAAAGGACCTGATTCTGTCAGTCGTATGGATACGATCAATTCGTTCAACGAGAACAATTTCAACAGAACTCTCGTGGGGGTATCAGACCCAACACATCCTGACTCCGATTCCGATGGTATTCCCGATGGCTGGGAGTATTGTTACGCATTGTACGGAATGGACAATCCCTCAACAGTCGATCATTGGGCTGCAAATCCACTCAACCCATTCGACGTGAATTATGACGGTGATTCCGATGGTTGGTACGATCGAAATCAACTTGGGTTCGACTTACCAGCTCCCCAGGGAGAATGGAGTGATCGGGTGTTTACACCATCAGGCCAGGTAATCCAACCAGGAATTGGAGACTTACCGTTCACCAACTGGATGGAATACGACAACGATACTCGCCCCGATTTGAACGATAGCGATGGAGATTCAGAATCGTACATTACAGAAACCTTGAACGGATTGGTAACTGCACACTACCAAGATTTCAATCTCACCGATGGGCGTGAGGTCTTCAAGTACGGTACAAACCCGATGGATAATGATACGGATGGTGACATG
>MDSV01222876.1_pt1 | contig 22644 bp, 7 predicted proteins | sample 810851 | NCBI WGS metagenome assembly MDSV01 (sample SAMN05326640, study PRJNA326480) | marine metagenome | isolation source: seawater | place: Atlantic Ocean: North East | collected 2012 | reverse complement strand
TCCGTCGGATGGATTGATTTGGCAGACTCTGCCATACAGACCGAACTTGGCTTGACAACCATAATTCTGCTAATAGCAGGAGTATTTGGATTGGCAGCCCGACCCACCATTTCTTCCTCTCTTGGTGGTATTGGGACAACGGCAGTAGTAGTGCTCGTCGGTGCCGTAATGGTATTTGTAGGGCAGGGTATGGATCAAACCGTTCTTTCTTTGATAGGCGCCTTCACTTTAATTTTGGTACATTTGCTAGAAAGAAGTGGAAGAACTGAGGAAGCAAATCTTGCTGTAGGGGCAATTACTGGATTCATGCTTGCATTAGCATTAGGTGCTAGCGCATCTATTGCCGAAGGAGGCAATGGTAATGTCACGTATTCCTTAGACGATGCTCATAGAGCTTACAGCATGACCGTATTCATGTCATTCTGGTTACTTTCAATGGTACTAAGCGTAGTTCTAGTTACTATTCTCCGAGGTCGGACTCAATTCATTTCTCCAGGCACAGGACGTTGGTTCCAAGGTCTACCTGAAGTAATTTCTAAGGATGTTCCTATAGCGTTTGGAGCATGGGCTCTTTTACATGTTATTAGCCTGTTCACAATAAAGCAATTACCTGACACTGATATGTACAACATCGGGGTATATCTCGGAAATTGGTGGGCTGTTGGAATAGGAGTTTTTGTCCTTTTAGTTGCATACTTGAGAACAGAAGGATGGGCAGTAATTTCAGGATTAGTTGCAGTTAATTTGGTGATGTATACTCTTGGATTTATGCAAGAAAATACAATGATTAACGAGTTCATCAAATCTAATGAATCGTTAACTGACACATTCAATCTTTGGTTCACCGATACTCGAGGAGTAATGATGTGGTTCTCATTGTGGTTCTTCCTTAACTTTGCAGTAGTTGCTGCCGGAAGAAGAGGTCGGTTTGGACCAGTTGCTTATCGTAGAGAACCTGGATTAGCAAGTAAATGGGTTGCAAATAATGGGTATCAATTAGTCGTTGGCGCTGCTCTAGTATTTGGTTTAATGATTCGTGTAGTTTGGAATATTCTTCCTGCAATGAATGGTTCAGGTACAGGGCTTTGGGATATGACCGGAGGTTCTGATCCTTGGTACATGAAGAGAGCTGTAGATTATGTTGTAATGCATCAAAGTCATTTCATTATTGATGCTGATCGTTACTACCCGCTAGGAGGAGTCAATCCTCGTCCTCCATTATTCACCTGGAGTCTTGCTCTAGGAGGCATGGCCATCAATGCAATAACTGGAATTGAACTAGAAACTGCTGTTTGGTATAGCGTAGTAGCAATGCCTGCTGTCTTTGGAGCCTTGATTGTACTACCTGTAGCAGCATCTGCACGTACTTTGCATTCTAAAACAGCTGGCGGAATAGCCGCTTGGTTGATTGCTTTGATGCCTAGTCACGTCGGGCATTCTACTCTTGGATTGGCTGATCACGATGCATTCGTGATTCTATTTATCTCAACAGCATTCTATTTCTGGATTAGAACAGTTCAGACAATTGACGATAGTAAATTGTTGAAACAATCAGGAATCAATCCTAAGTTCTTATTCAAGGGTATCCAAGAATCATGGAAAGTTAGTCCTCAAACAATGGTACTTTCAACATTAGCAGGAATGTCATTTGCAACAACTGGACTTGGATGGAAAGGATTCGTTTATGGTCCAGGTATTGTTTTCTTGATATTCGCAATTCAGATTCTTCTGAATATGTTCCGAAGAAGAGATAGCATGATGCTAACAGCAGCATCGATCAATATGATGATGATCACTCTTCTTATGGTTGTCCCAGTATATGGTCACAATCAGTTGAATCTTCTTTTCGATCCATCTGGACTTCAACCTATGTTCTACATTGCAGGATTGACTATTGGTTTAGGTTGGGTCGCAACTTCGTTTAGAGATAAACCATGGTTACTTGTTCTAGGAGCTACTGTAGTTCTAGCATCTACTTTTGTAGGGATTCTTGCTCTTTTGCAATTCGTTCTAAAGGTATACAACGGTTGGGATATTCTATTCACTGGAGGATATTATTTCTCTGCTAACAAAATATTCGGAACGATTGCTGAAGCTCAGGCTCCTAATCGTGCAACTTTGTTTGCATCATATGGCCCTGTAGTGACCATCATGGCTGTATCTTATGCAGTTAGAGGTATTTGGGTTGGCCTTAGAAGAAATGACCAAAGTGAGATGTTCTTGGGTGGATGGGTAGTTATCGCAGCATACATGGCTTGGAGCGCAGGTCGATTTATTTTCAACGCAACTCCTGCAATGGCTATTGCAGGTGCTATCTCCATTGTAATGCTGTGGAAAGCCGTAGGATCGGCTGAATTTGTAAGAGCATGGAGAAGAAAAGGAACCAGTACACCCGGTGCAAGAATCAAGTCTGTAGGTAGTGCTGCTAGGGCAAGTCCAATGGTGCCAGCAGTTTTCTTGGTTTTCTTGCTTGTCGCTTCTCAGCATATGACCTATGGTCTGGATTCTGCAATCCCTAGAGGTAGTGAAGAGAAGGCAGATGTTGATTTTGCATTCCACAATCTTCCTCCTGAAATTTTCCGTACTCCTATCCCATTTACTTCATTGAGCCTACTCAGTAACAGTTATCCTGAAACTGGAACCACTGCGTATGATGCTTATTGTCAAGGTTGTAGATACATGGGTACATTTGGACCTGGATTTAATGGTCAAGATTGGAATAGAGCGTATGAATGGTTAGCAAATCAGGATTCTGATGTTTCATTCAGTGAAAGGCCAGCATTTGTGTCATGGTGGGATTATGGGTTCCAAGCATTAGCACAAGGCCAACATCCTTCAGTTTCTGACAACTTCCAGTCAGGTATTCCTGCTACTGGTAATATGCTACTTGCAGATAGTCAAGAAGATTTGTTGATGTTATTTATCGTAAATCTCGCTATGGGTGATTTAGTTTACAATGAAGGATCTTTCTCCAATGATTTTGTCTCAAGTCTCAAACCACACTTATCTACGAATCAAATTGATGAGTTGTATGCCGTAATATCTATTGGAGATGACTCTGAATTCTTCTTGGCACGTTCAATGAGTGTAATAGAAAGTAGCGGTGATACATATCTGCTTAATGGACATCATCTAGATGGAAATGGATTCAACGACTTAACTGAGGTATGGGAGGTCCATCATAATGGGGAAGTAATCTCTGAATCAGACAGTTCTGAGTCTGCAGCATGGAGTAGTTTCAACGTTACCGTAGGAACTAGCGCTGAAAGAAGCAACGAAACTTCACATTATGTTATTGGAGGCTATTGGTATACTTCAGATATTCTCGAAGGATTATCCGACCCGTCAACTGCCCTTCATCGTCAAAATGCTAGATTCGCATTAGCTCGTCAAATGCTACAATCTTCATTAGACTTGGAATCATTAGTTGATATTTATCATAAAATAACAACCAATGTAGAATATAATGTACCCTCATACGAAGGAGGTCCAGGAGAGACATTAAATCGGAATCACGATATTAGATACTTTGCAGTAGATAATCGATTATATCCTGTTGGTGGATTATACAATGCCATGGCAGGATATCATAGTTACAACCCTACAGGAATTTTCTATGCTCCAACTACACTTTCTGGCCTTGATCCTAATATGTACATCAAGTCAGTGTATCAGACTCAAAGAGGAGATGGCCCTGTAATACCACGTACTCAAGCAGAGTATGAAGATGAGTATTTGCTTGATATGACAAAGCAGGCTAGCGGTGCGACAGTAGACCCTATTGAACTAGTTGACATTGATTATCAGCAGAGATCTGATTTCTTTGAAACAATGGTTGCTAGAACATATGTTGGATATGGTTCAACCTCGCTAGGTCTTTCTGGAAGTCCTTCCCAACCGGGTCAACAATTTGGAGGATCTAAGCAATATGGTACTCCTGACTCAGTATTGCAGTTTGCACGACCTCTTCCAGGTGCAATGATGAATCACTTTGTGATTGCAAATTGGTATGATGATGGAACTGGAGATTCAGATACAAACAATAACAGTGTCCCTGACATTCATGAAAATGTTGGTTATGCAAATACTGGAACTAAGATCCTGAAGTACTATTCTGGTGCAACTCTAACTGGAACAGTCGAACTTGGAGATTTTGGTGTTGTTCCTAATGCTAGATTACTTATCGAAAGAGATGCTTTCTCTGGAGAAGAAGAAGTTCAGAACAATGGCGAGGTAATAGATAGTGATCCTCGTGATTGGTGGGTGCCTATCGGTTCGGTAGATGCTGATGAGAATGGTGAATTTTCATTCATTGTTCCTGCTGGTCGAATTCGAGTAACTGCTATGACTGGAATAGTCGATCTTCAATCAGATAGAGATGCAATAACTTCTGCTAAGGGTAATCAAAATGCTTGGAACACTTGGGATGGAGACCTTCTATCTCCAACAGCTAATGGTGTGAGAACGGTTAACCCAATTACTGGGATTCTTGGAAATGTATCTGGACAACAGTGGTTAGGTGAGACATTTGTTAACGTTTCAGGTGCTGCAGGACATAGTAACGGAGAAGAAGTAGTAGATGTCTCAATTGTTGTTGAAGCATCTGGAGTAACTGGACAAATTGTATTTGCAGGTCATAATGACTTTGAAGGAGATCCTGTTGCTGAATTAGAAATAGAGATTAGTAATATTTGGGACGAAGTTGATTCAGATGGATATTCATTGAGAACAAGTAATGGAACCATCACTGGAGATGACCTTAGATTCACTGGAGAAGGAGAAGCAATGTTTACTGGACCTGGTCAGGTTGTAGCTAGTGGCACAATTTCAGTATCTGAATTCACAGGAAATTATACTAGGGCAATTCTCGACGGTCATTCTTTTACCGGAAATGGTGTGTTTGAAGGATTCGGTGAATTGATTGGAACCGTATTCTATGAGAATGGAACTGAAGTTACAGAGCCTGTTGCTTGTAACAATGAAACCATCCCGAATGGAGAATTTGCTTGTTTGGTGAATGGAACTGCTGATGAATATCAAATCATTGGGAAGGTTAAGGCAGATGGTAGATTTACATCTAATGGGACCGCTTTATACACTACATTCATGGATCGACGTTCGTTTACTGGAACAGGATCCTTCATGATTGATGACAGTGATTCCACTTTGGATCATTATGGTATTTTCAATGGTTCTGGAACATTTGTAGGTACAGGAACATTTAGTGGGGATATGGTGAAACCTGGAAGTTTCCATCTAATTGATGCTGTTCCTGGAGAGTATCTCGTTGAAGTTACTTATCCGAATGGAGAGACGAGTGTAATTCCTCAACCATTAGTCGTCCAGAATGAGCCGACTGAAGGTGTAGTTCTTGCAGTTCCAGCAGCACACGTATCAGGAATTATAGAAAGTGAAAATGGTACTGCATTACCTGGTCGAGTTCATCTTGTAAGTCCTAACGGTAGTGCATCAGATACTTCAGTTCCATGTGATGAAGCAGGGTATTCTCCATGTTGGATAGATACTGACGAAAATGGTTCATTTTCATTCGGACCAGTTACAAAAGGTAACTATTCATTATTGGTAGATAGTGACATGGATGGATTCAGTGAAACACTTAGGATGTTTATGGTGAACGATGATGATGCTCAGAATATCACATTAGATGATCCAATTTCTACATTCCACGACATTCATTTCCATTTGTTCGATGATGGAGTCCCAGTAGAATTAGAAGAAGGAGACTCAATTAATTTCACGAATGCGTATCTTGACAATATGGACCCTGTCGTCGCATTGTATGACGAAACTACTCAGATGTATAATGTGGAAATGCCTCCTGGTGTCTGGTCGGTTACACATGCTTTGAATGGAACGAAACAGTTCTTCTCAGAGTTTGATTTCACAGATGTAAATGCAGGCCCTCAAGACATTACTACACAGTTCAACTATGTTGAAAGTACCACTGTCACAGGATATTTGACATACGTATTAGATGCTACTAAGCCCGAAGCAGATTTGGTTCCACTATCTAATGGAATCGAAGTTATTGCTCATTGGGGTTCAATCGATGTCACGGCACTGACTGACTCGAATGGTATGTTCAGCATGCTACTACCAGTTGGGGTTGAAGCTAACTTCACATTCCTAACGGTTTCCAGTCAAATGACTGTATCAGAGAAGCATATCGTGGTTGAAGATATGGTGCTCAACTTGACTGCAGAGCCGAGTTATATCATCGGAGGTTCAGTTGACATGAATCGAATCGGAAATCAATATGATATCGGAATAATTGATTTTAGGCCAATAGAAGTCATTGCTACTAGCCCAGATTACTCGGGTTCATTTGTCTTCGACGTAACTCCTGATGGCAGGTTTAATGGACGTATTTTACCCGGAACTTGGACTCTTGATGTTCCAGATGAAAGGATGAATGTAACATCTTTGATAGTCAATCATACAGATACTAATGAATCATATGACCTTATGGCTTATCCTGAGAATATTACAGTTGATGTCCATATTTTCACTGACCATTCATTGGATCGCAATGAGACCAATGGAACAATGCGAACTGTAGGATTCCAATTGGTACCAATCGAAGGTTCAACTCATGGAGTTGTTGTTGAAGTCCTTGAAAATGGTTCAGAGTGGGTTTCTGATGGAGTTGCACGAATTTCGGTTGAAGCTGGAGCTTATCGTGTAGTTATTGGCCAACAAGATCCATTAGATCCTAATTCTACAGTTTGGAATACTGGATTTGTAGGAGATATCCCAGAAGGAGTATATGGATTAAGTAACGGAACTGAACAATTAGTTGTACCTCTATCGCCTGAATGGTTGACTCATGTCAATTTAACAAATCAGTCTGGAGGACAAGTTGCTCAGCGAATTGTTACATTCATTTCTGCTGATGATTCATTGACATCATTTACAAAATATGTTAATGAAAGTGGCGTAATTAGTGATTATCTTCCAGAAGGTGATTGGATTGTTACTGTAGATCCATATATATCTGGTTCTGATCAAATGGCAGTTTACAGAGGCTTAGTTTCTATCGAAGAATCTACAGCACCTGTTGATCTTTCTATTCAGACAGTTTCTTCTGCCCATTATCGTATTAATTTGACTGATGCATCGAATAATCAAGCACTTCAGAGTTATGTTTTAACAGCAAACAGCGACGATGGATTAGGCGAAATTACATTGTCTTCAACTGGTGAAGATGGTATTGTTGATGTTCATCTTATGCCCGGAAACTGGTCGGTTTCATTAAATCGAACAGACGGACAAACTAGGTGGATTATTGACGATATTAGTATCGGTGATTTGTCAAGCAGTAATGGCTCTGAAGAAATTTTAGTAGAAGCAGAACGCTGGGTAAATCTCGGTGGCAATCTCTTCTGGGATCTCGACAGTGACGATATGTATGATTCAAATGAAGGTGTAGGTGGAACAAACGTTACAATTACAGATAATTCCACAGGTGAGTCAGTTGTAGTAGTTAGCAATGAACAAGGAACTTGGTCTGAGTTTGTTCAAGTACAACGAAATTTCACAATTTCAGCGGCTAAAGAAGGATTCAGTTCGAATCAAGAATTTGTGGAAATAGATATTGATACAGTAAGTTTTGATCTAGAGATGTCAGCTGCTTCAGTATCAGTTTCAGGACTTGTAGATATTCTTCCTGCAGAACGTTGGAATGAGATTTCATCTTCAACATCAATTGTTCTATACCCTGGTATTGGATTTGAGAGGCAATCTGTTTCTCCTGATTTGGTCATAGAAGATGGAAATTGGACCGGTGAATGGTCTGCTACAATTGAACCTGGAGATTGGGTAGTTTATGTGGTGTATGATTCCGCAGACCTCACTGAATCACAGGTAGGGATAGCAGCATTGGATGCTAGTATCAGTAATGGTGGTGAAGTAAATATCACCCTAGAAAATGCTGGAAAGATTACAATAGGTACTCAATGGACTGACTTCGATGGTTCTCAATATTCATTGGCAAATACATCAGTTAGTGGAGCAGAGATGATTTCTTCTCCATTTGTGAGCTTAAATCTCATTTCAAAGGGAGCAGGATGGAATATGACTGTCGATTCTTCGGGAGAGATTGAGATGTTGATGCCTTCTGGAACTGTTAGTATGGAAAGTGAATTCCATACTACTGAAAGAGCTACTGTAATGGAATATTCTGCGGGTCAATCAGTTACAGTTGGTGAATCCCAAGAATCTCCATTGTCAATCCTAGAATTCAATCGTCGAGATGATAATTCACTAAATATCACCGTAGTAGATGTTGTTGGTGAAGGATCAGAATTAGATGGTGCAGAGGACGTAGTTCTTTCGCCTTCAGGAATTTCTTATGACCCTATAACTTTCACTTTCAATGTTGATTTTGAAGGAACTTCTGCAGTGGAAACATACACTGTTTCTGCTGACATAGTGGGTAGTGATTCCACCTTCTGGACATTAGAAATTAGAAATGAATCAATCTCTGATGAGTCCGCTGAAGGTGCTTGGAATTCTACTTGGGATATTGAGATGGGTCTTGAGGATGGAATGGATCAGAGTCGTCAGATTACGATGAGAGTCACCGGACCTAATCAGTCTGCTTCTCGACATGCTGATCTTGGTCATGCTTTGAACATTCGATTGACTGCTAGTGATACCTCAGTATACAATGAAAGAGTAACCGTTAGAGTACCCCAAACTCATGATATTGGATTTGACGAAACATCACTACAACCAGTATATGGTGTTACACCAGGAGACACCACAAGAATCGAAATGACAATTGAAAATAACGGAAATGGTGACGACACAGTTGCTGTAAATCTAACTTCTCTTGCTCCTACAGATTGGAATGTTCTTGGTGCATCTGCGATAACTATGTCTGCTGATTCTTTGCAAACATATACCTTCGATGTGATAGTTCCATCTAACGCATCTGCAGGCAAATATGATGTTACTTTACGTCTAACTTCTGAAGATGGCGTTACAACATCCAATCGTACTATTGAAGTTCAAGTTGCTCGTCCAATCATTAGTATCGTTGATGATTCATGGACCACTGAATCAAGTACTCCTCCTCTTGCTGGACAAGTAACTGAAGTATTCGTATCTGTACAAAATTCTGGGATTGTTGATGCTACAGGAGTTGTTCTAGAAGCTGTGTTGAAAGAAGGCCCTGATTCTGCACCTATTGAATCTACAAGGCTTTCTGATTCGATGGATATTCCTGCTGGAGAGATAGTGAATTATTCGTTTATGGTGGATTATTCTGATTGGAATTCTGGAGAGTCACCTTGGTTAGAATTTACTGTAAATAGTTCTGGACAGATTTTCGACGATCCTCAACCAGTACCTGAATATTATACTGAATCACTCGCGGCTCCTGGTGCAGAATCAACATCTACCTGGTTGCCACTATTGGTGATTGTAATTGTAGGATTGATTCTTTACGGAGCCACAAAGATTCGTGGCGGAAGAAGACCATTCTGATTTTACCAATTAGGAGGTCTGATGCATTGCCATTAGACAATAGCAATGTGCAACTTCTTCCCGAACCTTCGGAACCGGGGATGATGACAGTAATTGATAGAGATGCTCCAGGTTATGATGAGATTCCATCACGTCTGATGCGTTCTCCTCCTAACGAGAGATCGTGGCGAGGATTTGCTCTTGTAGTATTCTTGGCAATAATTGTACTCGCATATCCTATGATTGAATCTATCCTTTTTGGACCATTAATTCCAACCTCTGAATGGGCATTTGAAGAATCAGAAATTAGGAGTCTTCAATCACAGGGACTTGATGGTTCAGGAGTTCATATCTGTATGGTCGATACAGGAATTGACCTTTCTCATCCAGCATTATCGAATGTTAATTTAGCCGGTTTTCTTGATTTAGTTGGAGATAATCCTGATGCTGCTCCCGTAGAATATGGTGTCGATCATCATGGTACAATGATGGCAGGAATTTTATTTTCTGATGGGGCTTTTAATGGAGTCTCCACAGGGGCTACATTATCTGTCGCTGCTGCACTTGGCCCAACTGGATATTCTGTCAAGGATGGGGCAGTAGGTGAAGCAGTAGAATGGTGTTGGAGGACCCAAGGTGCCGATATCATCAGCCTTTCATTAGGTGGTGAAGCGGATCCTTCAATGGCAATAGGTGGCCCTACTGTAACTTCTGTTCAAGATGCTCTAGAAGCCGGTGTTTTCGTGGTTGCTGCAGCAGGAAATCAAGGTGAGAATTCATCCGATGTTTCAACCCCTGCATCAATAAGACAGGTAATTGCTGTAGGTGCTATAGATAGAGGAGGTATTGTATGGGGGGATACATCGAAAGGAGCTATCTCAATGGATGGAGAGGTAAGAGAAGATCCTCATAAGAAACCTGAAATTTCTGCTCCTGGAATGAATGTAATTTCTACAAACGACCCTGATTTTAGTATACCCTATGCATCTAGTAGTGGGACCTCTGTATCTACAGTGTTTGTTGTAGGTTCTCTAGCATTGATTTTGGAGAAACATGGTGCACAATTAGATCAATATGAACAAGTGAGTGGAAGTGCTTCGAAGATAGACTTAGTCAAGGAATCATTACGTCAATCTATAAGCGAAGAAAATCATGATCTAAGGACAGGATACGGGAATTTGGGTGCTCTTTCGTGGGAACAAAATATCGATAAATCGTTATCCTGAGCCCCTTTTTTTAAATTAATTAGAGATATTATCTCAATTTTATGATATTATTAATGATATTAATTCATTTATTTGATATTATTTTAGTACAAATTGTGCTTAAATCGTCATGCTAATCGCCATCATTGTTATACGCAAGCAGATTTTGACAGTGCTATGGATGCCCAACGTTCGATCAGTCTAAGTTTGATTTTGTTGATGTTGTTTAGTACACTAACCCTTCTGGTAGGTCCAGTAGAGGAAGTCAGTGCTGCAACTGCCCAAGGGACTATCACCAGTGATGAAGTATGGTCTGGAACACATACTGTTACAGGAGATATATTGATTACAGCAGGAGCCAAAGTAATCATTCAACCTGGAACTCAAGTATCGTTGAATAATGGTACAATGATTACTGTCAGAGGTAATCTATGTGCAGGAGACATTTCCTGTGGTTCTTCTGGGATGGCAAATAATGGGTCAAGAATTCAATTTACTTGGGCAGATCCAGGAGATTCATCTCAGTATGGAGATTGTTATGATGGTGCGTTAGTAAATGGTTATTCTAATATCGATCCATCTTGCGGCGAAGGCATTCTTCTAAAGGATAGCATCGATGTTGGGCAAACCAAGCTAAATCACGTTTCCATTGTAAATGCATACGGTCTTCCGGCTCAAGTTAGTCAAGTGAATAATGAATTCAGAATCGCTTCGTTAGTACTAGACGGGGCAAGTCCTACTCTTGAAGCCTTAAAATTCCAAGGGATCAATACCACCTCTGTTCTTGCATTGAATTTAGCGACTCCTACATTCATTGGGGGAGAATTCGTCAATGGTGATGATGAAACAGATGTTGCAGGACAAGGTGTGCAGATCTACGGTGCAGGCACCTCTTTTACTCCTGTTGTAATGAACAGTCCTATATTCACTGGAAGTTCTAAAGGATGTGGACAACAAGACGGTGGTAGACACGTACTTTGGGCTGAAGATTCATATGTTTTGATTGATCATCCAGGGGTAGCATCTGGTGATTATGGATTAAGGATAGATGATTCTGCAGGTACAGTTAGTAGTGCCACTATCTCCGTAACCTGTTCTGCTATTGACATAAATGGTCCAAAGAGAGTTTCTGGTGTGAAAATACCATTGGAAATTACTACTTCTTCCCTTACAACTGCAGATAGAGCCGGATTAACAATCTACGATGATGCTTATGTTGTATTTTCTCATTCTTCAATCGAGGGTTCTTCTGAAGGTTCAGGATTAATTGTAAAGAGTTCTGAAGCACACATACACGACAATGTCATTGGACCTATTGGCGGATATAATGGAATTTGGCAGTTCGGAAGTTTCGATACAATTATTGAAAACAATACCATACAGAACACGGCTCGTGAACCAATAATTGTTGGTGATTATCACACTGGTGAGTCAGGTTGGGGTGGATTAGTATCGTATCCTTCAAGATCACATCTGTCAAACAATACCATCAATCATGTTCCTACTCAGCAGTGCTCAAGCGAGAGAGTTTGGGATGATTTATTGACAAAGGATTTCTTTTGTCCTGCAATTCATGTTTATCGTTCAGCTTTAACGCTAAAAGACAATACAATTACTGTAAATGGAACTGATGAGATTGATGCCATGCGAATAATTGGTTCACTAGCTAATGTACAACGAAATACTATTGATGCTCCTGGAACTGGTGCAAGGATTGTACATTGGAATGATGGTAGTGCTAATGCAATTGAGAGAGGAAGTATTGCTTTCTTCTCTGAAAATCAATGGAGCAGCGTAATGCAAACTTACAATGTAACAAAGAGTGCTATCACTGTTCAATCTGAAAATTTGCCTCCAGTTCAAGCAGGGACTAATGCAACAACTCCAGTTGGATTATTCTGGCCAGAAGGAAACGCGAATCAGGGTTATGTGTATCCACCTTTGATGATTACTTCTGACAAGAAAAATATGACTCCTTCTGATTTTCCTTTAGCAAATGAAATGTTGAATAATTCAACAGTTTTGACCTTTGCAGATGTAAATTTCGATGTTGAAGATGTATATATCGGGCAACTCCCAATAAAATGGGCTGCACAAGTCCGTGAAGCAGAATTGGTCAGATTTTATGCTTCAGTAAATAATATTCGAGTAGGAGATGCATCTATTGTTGTAAAGGATGCAGTAGGGAATGATTTGTACGATCTTGAAACAGGAGATGATGGTTGGACAGAATGGATATCACTTCCCAAGGACTTCCATCTAGATTACCGCGGTCTTGGCCCTAACGACAACGATCCAGATAATTTTGCAACAGCCCCTGCTGAAAATTCATGTAATGATGGGATTGATAATGATGGCGATAATAAGCCAGATTCCCAAGATCCAGATTGCGCTTCCGGAAGTGGAACCCGCGAACTTTCGTTATACAGGTATACAGCATACAAATTCGGAAAAGGATATCAAACCGGTTCCTTTACTATTCCAGATTCATCCACAACAATTCAAGAAGCTGTTTCTCTAGTAAATATTGAACCTTCGATTAACGTGACTCAGAATGATTTCTACTCTTTCAAGAGAATTGTGAACTTCACAGGTTCTGCACATGATGGTAATTTCATTGGAATATATGGGGACAGCCAAATGAGTGTCGATCAGAGAAATGCTTTGGCCAAATGGGATCAAAAAGGAGAAGTAACACGAATTCAAGTTAAGGATCCATTTACCAACGATTGGGCTGATGCTTCTTATGCAGTTGATACAAGCGGAGTTGATGAAGTAACTTATGATGATCATCCATTCAGTTCTTGGTATTTTAGCTATGATATGTCTACACAAGCAGAAGGCGATTACACGTTTTCGTTCCGAGCGTTTGATGGTGTAGATTATGGTAATATAGTGACTCGAACGATTAAATTGAATACTCAACCCCCTTCACTAATTTTGACAACTCCTGGAGATAATACTGAGCATAGTGGTAGAGAAGGGGTAATGTTTAGTGGTTCTGCAAATGACCCATATAGCGGAATAGCCGGAAATGATATCGAAAAGATTCACATCGAGATTGATAGATTACCTGGTGAAATAAGTAGCGAACGTGAGGCTATCAGAAGTGTCGCAGCAGACGGGGGGACTTCATGGAATTGGTTCTGGAACACTTCTGGTCTACCTAAGACTAGAGAATCTTACGAAGTTCGTGTCTGGGCGGCTGATTCTGATTTCTGCGTTAACGAAGTTGGGGAATGTACTGCTAGTATACGTACAATAACAGTTGATAACAGGAATCGAATTCCTACGAATTTTATATTCTCACCTGCTTCTAATCAACAAATTTCAGTTAGCGAAACTACATTGATTTCTGGACAAGCCACTGATGCTGATGGAGAGATTACTAGAATTGAGATACAAGTTCTCGATCCTCAGGCTAATTTTGGAGTTTTAGATCTGATAATTGTGACTAAAGATAACATACAATCGAATGGAGCATGGCAAGCCGAATGGGATTCTACTCAACTTGTCCATTTACAACAATATTACGTTCAAGCTCGTGCTTACGATGGATACAATTATTCTAACTGGTTTGAGGTTCAAATTACTGCGGATAATCCTCCAGATGCAAACAATCAGGCACCAACATTTTCTTCTGTTGATTGGCCTACCGAAATCAGATTATTTTGTGATGACTCCTCCCAAAATCAAGCTTTAGATCGTTGTACTATAGGTGAACTAGATCTTAACCAATACTTTTCCGATCCTGATGGGCAATCATTACAATTTGAAGCATATGATAATCAGAATATTCAGGATGATGATCTGTATGACTTGGTAATCCGAACTCCCAGTGGTGTAGCAACATATGATCCAATTTCGATGTACTACTATGAGCCTACAGATATGGAAGAATGGACCCTATCAAATGTGATATTTGTTGCTAGAGATCCTGCTGGTTCAATAGCGACATCTAATCCAGTTACCTTCGTAGTTTTATCTGCTACTTTTACTGCGGAATCCGATTTTACCACACCTTTGGAAGAAGATGATTCCGTGATTTTTACTGGGGCTGGACGACCTGGTATCGCAGTATATGCGAATCTAGGTACACTTCGTGTTGGGCAGACCCTAGTAGATGATAACGGGACCTGGACATTCACATTACCAGCAAGTCAGATGGATCCAGGTGCGAATCAAGTAGTATTCACATATGGTAGTTCTAGTGATGTATCTGTTACAGAAGTTGTAGAGAAAGTTGGAGGGGAACAAGAAGGGGTAAGTACAGCAGGAAAAGTTCTGATTGGAATTGCTGTACTTGCTATTCTCGCAATATTAGGTGCAGTCTTTGTGTTTTTCTTTGTTGAATTTGAGGATGAAGATGATTTTGAATCAACTCCTGAAAATCAACCCGCTCAAGAAGAAGATCCTTATGCTTGGGCTAAACAAAGAACGGCGGTTCAAGAGCAGAATACAGTAGCACAACAAGTTGAAACTAATCAGCCAGTAGTTCAAGCAGATGCTCATCCAGGATGGCGCTGGGATGAAACAATTCAGCAGTGGGTTCCTGATCCTTCAACAATGCCTAAACAATGATTAGAGGGGGAATGTCCTTGACAATGCCGCGTCCTGGTGTACAAGAGAGAATACTCCTTCATCTCAGAGACTTCTATGAATTCTCAGAATCGATAGAAGTTCCATTCTCTATTTCTCAGATGGGAATTGCAAATGCTGTTTCGATTGCTAGAAGTAATGTTCCTCGCGCTATTGGTGGCTTGAAAGATGAAGGTCTACTTGTTGAAAGACAAGCTCATATCGCAGGAGTGTCGCGAAAGCGCAAAGCATATTTTCTAACTGATGCAGGAATGGAATCTGCCGATCGAGTTTTTGAAGAATATTCTGAATTTGAGTTTACGATGATGAGTTCTAAAGGTCCAGTTACAATGACAATAGGTGCTGCTCCTGATCATCTCTCCTTTCCTATGAGGATTGTAGATATCATTCGCTACCTCGATGAATCTGGTGTATTAGATATGCGTGTATTGAGTCCAGAAATTATTGAAAGAGATCTATCGAAACACATTGAGAAACAGTTAGTTAATTCCTTAGCAGATTTACCTCGAACTCGCCTTTTCTATGGCCGTGAGACTGAACTTGACAACATGGTGGCTTTACTTGATGCTAAATCTACATCTATTCTAGTTCCTGGAATTGCAGGAATCGGAAAAACATCAATGGCTGGACGATTGATAGAAGAATTCACTCACCAGCGAAACTTGCTATATCATAGATGTCAAGATTGGGATGGTTCTAGGGCCTTTCTGGATGTTGTTGGAGAATGGCTATTGCAAATAGGGTCCTCAGATTTAGCTGACTATTTACATGGGACTTCAGTACCTCAAATTGATGTCAGCCTTGAGATTATTTTGAGCAGTCTTGAATCAGTCCCCGCATTGATTGTAATTGATGACTTGCATAAGGTAAATGATGAGATTTTAATTGGAATTATTCGAGGATTAACAACAAGGTTAGATTCATGCGAAAAAGTAGGTTTAGTCTTATTTTCGAGATCCTATAGAATGGTAGTGCCTCAAAAAGATTCTGAAGGTAGAATTACAACATTAGTAATGCCATTAGATGGATTAGATCAACAAGCATGTCGTCATTTACTTACTCAAGTTCCAGACTTAGATCCAACTACATTTCTTCATCTGTATAATTTGTCACGTGGCCATCCATTGGTTCTACAATTGATTAATCGTGGTGGGGTAGGAGATACATTCCATGACACTCTTGAAAATTTCATCGAAGAAGAAATATTCAGTCGTTTATCAGGTGGAGAGAAAAGGCTTCTTGGGGCGTTAGCAGTATTTCGAGATGCTGTACCAATGGAAGCGATTTCAAAAGCAAATGTGGATATAGATTTAGTTGACGGACTAGTAGAAAAAGGGCTTGCTCGCCAGATTTCGAAAGAGTCATTCGACGTACACGATTTGATTCGTGAATTTCTAACCTCTTCTATGGACGATGTGATGAGAAAAGAGCTTCATGAAAATGCGGCTTCTCATTATAGATCGCATCGCGGTTCTAGGATGGACGATCTGGAGTTTCTTCATCATCTTGCTGAGGCAGGGAATACTGATGAATTTGCGCAAATTTTAGGTGAAGTGGGCCAAGATCTTGTTTCTGCTGGTCATACCAATCTTCTGACGGTATTAGATTCCCTAGACTATTCTCAGATGAGTGAGGTATCGCGTATTTCATTTTTAGAAATAAAGGGTGATTTATTGATCCTGCAGAATAGATGGTTGGAAGCTGAGAGTTGTCATAACGAAGCCTTACCATTAGCGAAAAAGCACGGACTCGCAGAGCAGGGTGCTCGTTTACTTTCTTCTCTTGCGGATATTGAAGTTCACAGAGATAATTTAGTGCCTGCTCTCAAATTATTAGACCAAAGTTTAGCTGTATTTATTGAAACTGGAGATGCAGTTAGCGCCGCTAGAACTTATCTTAATGTAGGAAGTATTCATCGGAGATTAAGAAAACCAAAAAAGGCTCTTGAAGCATATGATGAGGTTGAGAAGATTCTTCAAGGAGATAAGGATAACCAATTGATAATTTCAAGAATTCGTCTTGCTTCTGTATTGTTAGATATGAATAAAATTGATTCAGCAAGAAATCATGCGATGATTGCTCATGATTTGACATTAGATGTTGATCATCATCTACACGCTAGGGCTAGAACCGTACTAGGAAGATTATATTCTAAAACAGGAGATTTAGAACTCGCAGCTCATCATTATAGTGAGGCATTAACTGCTATGTCTCAAGAGCCTGATCACCGTGCATCAGTTGAAATTAAAATGTTGTTGGGTGAAGTAATGATGGATACTGGGCGTGCTGAAGAGGCAATGGAATACTACTTAGATGCTTTAGCATTAGCTGAGGCTAATGATCATCGAATGCTCTTAGGCGAAATTCTTGCCCGACTTGGGAGTTCAGATCCTAATCAATCGAGTCGAATGTCGCATCTCCAACGTGCTCTAACTGTTTTCCGTGAAATTGGAGCTAATGATCGAATGATGGAAGTTCAAGCATCGGTCTATCGGGCATTATTAGGTTAGAATCCTGGTTGTTGCGTTGATATAGATATACTTCCATTTTGAAGCGAAACCCAAAGCACTTCTACTCCTGCTAAGTCAACCTCAGAATAGTGCGTAGCACTTGAAGCGGCAGAGATTTCCTGGCTATATGATCGAGATTCAGAAAAATCTGTCATAGTTAATTTTTCATCATCTAACAGTAAGATCAGACCTAATCCAGTATCTGCTGACAGACGAAGTTCAACAGGTTCTGCATATGAAGCATTAGCATCAAGCCTCATTGCTGCATCTGATCTTTCGACAGCTTCTGCGATTTCACGTAAGTTTTCTTGAATTGCTTCATTCGTCCATCTTTCTTCAGTAGCCTGCTGTATATCGAATGTCCATATTGAGAATGTAGTAAGAAACATCAATCCAAGAAAGAATGTCAATACATAACCAATTTCAGTTGATGCTGCTTCGTTATCTAGTTGATTTGATTTCATCATGTCACCTCAGTTTGATAATCAATAATTGCAATTTGAAGATTAAATGAAATATGATCTCCACCTGCATGATAGATACTTTCAGCAGACGTAGGAGTAGGTTGAACCCAACCTACATAATCATTCAATAAGTCTAATCTCCCTGGATATATCAGCCAATCAACAGACTGATCTAGATCAATGGCGTCTTGAGATGCAACGGCTTCTCCATAAGGTCCATCCCAACCTCGCCTTACTTCATGAGCAGAAATTGATGCTAATTGGAATCTAGAATCCAATGTTATAGTCACATCGTGATCAGAATTTCCAGTTACTATGTCTAAGTCAGGATAAACGACGGGTACAGTTACAGCAACTCTTGGACCTGGTCCTTCTCGACTAGGTGGAGTGAGAATTGCCTCTGGTGAGTATTCCGGATGATTCGTCCCAACATACCCTCCTCTCCATCCTAGTTCTAAACCGGAAACACTAGATGAGAAACTATAATCCATTCTTGGCAAAGGAATTGACCAACCTAATGCGATTGCAGAGTTCGTACCTCTATCTGTTGGTCCTCTAAATTCTATTCTGACTCCTGCAGGATGTTCTCCATTTTTCCATGAATCCTCAATTGCAGCATCAGCCATAAAAGATACATCTCTCCAAGGTAAGTCATTTTGTACCCACCCAGTAATTCTATCTGAGAATCCAATACATCGTTCATTTCCTTTTTCTTGGATTTCAGTAATTCCTGAATCTCCGTATGAAATAAATGTTCGAATAGGTGTTTCTCCTTGACCTATTTGTCGTTCTGAATCGATAACTAATCTACCACCTTCACTGGAACTCCATTCGACTGAAGTGAAGTGAGTAGATTCATTCAAGCTTAATGAAATAGAGTTTGTATTTTCGATATTATCTACGTATGATATAGATGCATCAATCCCTAGTCTTTGGAAAACTAAACTAGTTTTCATATTCGATCCAGAAATGATATTTTCCCAACTACTCCCACTAGTCCTTCCAGTAGATGTTGGATGAAGAGTATCTATTCCATTTTCAATTGAGTCTTCACTACCTCCTCTTACAAGATGGACTTCAACTTCTTGATTAGACGTAATCCATCCACCAATACTATCTATCGAAAGTCGTAGACTCTCTCTAGCTCCAACACTGTGGTAAAAACCGTTCAGAAGTACTGCTGATGTTTGTAATCCTGGATTATGTATGATGATGTCTTCTGATACAGAAGGCACTAAAAATTCTGTTCCTATGGTACTTCCTGTCCAATCTAATAATGCCGAAGTTCCTTGATCAGTAGTTCCGCTTCGAAGTATAATGAGCCTAGCGTCTGCAGTTGATGTAATTGTAGCTACTTCTTCTGAACTACCCTCATAAGAAAATGTAGTAGTTGAAATTCTTCCTGAACTACCCAAGGGTCCTTGAGAAGATAATGTTGTAGAAGTATAAGATGAAAACTCATCATTAATTTTCATGGTAGATACAAAAGATTCTTGACTATACAATACGAATTCTACCTCTCCTGCTGGAAGAGGAATTGTCCACGCCCTTCCTTCAGCATGAGGAGAAGGTGAATCAGGAGAATAAGTAGCAATACCAGATTCTCCTTGGACAAAAAGCGCTCTCATTGTGTTAGAAGATTTAGTAATTGCTGGTTCAATATTTGATGATTCTACTGTAAAAATTTCTCCAGTATTAATTCGGTATTTATTCTCATCATGACTGACTATTGTGGATTCTAGAGGTTGTTGTAAATTAGACATTGGAGTTAACAGTAGCGTTCCGTTTAATGCTGGCGATTCATGGATATTTAGTGCTTGAGAGTGTGCTCTTAGGTCAGTTAAACAAGCAGAAGATACTTCTCCACTAGGATACCTATGTTGGAAAGAGGAATCAAGATCGTTTAATCCCTTCAGCCTTAATGATTGATTTTCATATAAGCTTGCAGTATACCATGTTCCCTCTTTACGGATGTCCCACCCAATATCTCCAGTATGAGGCTTAATTTTCATCTCAGCAATATCTCCTGGTAATCCTGTCTCAGAAAGTCTCACTGTTTCTTGTGCCAAGTCTGTAAATTGTCCTTCCATGGATTCTCTATCAACTGCACCTTGTAATTCAGCCATTGTTGGAACAATCATGGCCATCATCCCTGATATAATACTCAATACAATTGCAAAGAGAAGTACGGTAGCGACAGCTGCAGATACAGCATCTTCATTATTGCGAAGTTGTCTTCTCAAGGAACCACCTCCACACGTTGAAGAAGAACTTCTAGTTGGAAGTGTTCAGGATTAGAGTGGAAAGTTAACCCATCTGATCCACTCAATGGACCTTTTGGACCAAATCCAGTGTATCCTTCTAGATCTCCAGTGGCAATTAGGACTTCATGTTCTGAAGTCCAATGATCAATATACCTCGGTTCTACTGTAGATTCTCCTCCAATATCCATTCCCAACACCAAATTTCTAGCATTATCGACATCAAATAGCATTTCTGAACCACGGCTAGTTAAGTCAAGATCTTTGTTTAGATCTGTAGCAGCACTATCAACATCGATATCCAATAGAACAAATCGCACAACATGCCCTCCATCGATTGTTTCTCTATGGCTCAGCCTCGGAAACGATTCTATTGCTAAATTTTTATTTGGTAATTTTTCTATGATTGCTCCATTAGATAAATCAACAACAAATGTACCATCAGCTAATGGGGAACTTAATCGTAGTCCGTCGATATTTATCTCCATCCATCTATGGATTATTGTGCCGTTTCTATCTAGTACGTCTACTCGAAGTGTGGATAAATATGAAAGTGAATCATCAATTAGAATTTGCCATTGTGTCATAGGCCATTCTGTAGTCCATACTCCGTTACTCAAATATCCTGCTTGTGATCCATCTATCCAAATTTCAATTGTTTCGGCAGTACGATTATCGCTACTAACAACTATTCCTGAACCGTTTCGAAAAACTTCAACTCGATCAACTCCATGAATATCGGCTCCTATTGTCCATGATTCAATATTGAATAATACGTCTATACTTCCACCTGGTATTCCGGTTTGATGCACTAATCCAGTTCCATTCGGCATTCCAGCAACAACCAAAATTCGATCGTTCATTTGTTCAGCAGTAACCCCGCCCGCGGCCCATGCTCTATTGTCGTTTAGATCTATTACAAACGGCTGCAGGAAAACTACTACAGCACTCATAATCGCTACCACCATCGCCAAAAGCATCGTAACACCGAGGATTTCACTGACCCCGGAATCATGCCCTAATTGGCGGTCGCGTCGCATGTCCACGGCCCGAGAGACATTTCACCATACATAGCAATTCGCAGTAAGCGGGAACTCTGGAGGTGGTTAGGACCAACGTAGAGGTTCTGCGGCTCGTTCACCTAACCATTGTGCAAATTCAGGTCCTTCTTGGCGAGAAATATGTATGACTCCCTCAAATTTCTCACCTATCTCGCATAGTACTTCACTCTCAGCAAGATGAGGTGCATTATTGTCTGATGAAAGATGACATAATACGATGGAATCTAATTTATCATGTACGAGGCGATTTAGCATTGCAGCTGTTTGTTTATTGGATAAATGCCCTCCTCTGCCGTGAATTCTATCTTTTAGTGGCTGAGGATATCGGGGATTTCCGAATAATCGTTTAGTATCGTAATTTGCTTCCACAGAAAGATGGCTACATCCTGTCAAATGCTTAACCAATTCTTCAGTAGGTTCTCCAAGGTCTGTTACAAATCCTGCTCGTCCCTCGGGAGAGGATAGGACATATGCTACATTATCAGCATCATCATGGGGGACAGGGATTGGGAGAAAAGAAAGATCTGGACCTAAATCTCTTCTTTCCAAGTTTTCAAAAATTCTACATTCATTAACTGGATCTAGAGATAAACGTTCACAAGTTTCCATATTTGCATGAATTTCAACTCCCCATCGCTTTGAAGCTGCTTTAGCACTACGCCCATGGTCTCCGTGATGATGCGTGACCAATATGGCATCTAATTTTTGAGGAGTCATATTTACTAGACTCATTCTTCTTTCTAATTGGCGCATTGAGAACCCACAATCGATTAGTATCGAAGTTTCTTCTGTACGAATTAGAGTTGAGTTGCCGCCGCTGCCGGAACCCAAGTGGACAATTTCCATAGTACTCAACTCTACAACGTGCGAATAGACGGGACTTGAACGCCTCGGTCAGAATGTGTTTTTTTGTTTAATTTTTAGTGAAAATTAATATTTCCAATTCACTATCTGTACGAACATCGCTCCATCACCATGATAAGGCACTGAATGGGGTAAGGTGGGTGTTAAGTCACCGGAGGTCATGAAATGCGTCGCAGGCAAACAGCCCTTCT
>MDSV01145608.1_pt1 | contig 22648 bp, 16 predicted proteins | sample 810851 | NCBI WGS metagenome assembly MDSV01 (sample SAMN05326640, study PRJNA326480) | marine metagenome | isolation source: seawater | place: Atlantic Ocean: North East | collected 2012 | reverse complement strand
TTTAATGATACTAGTGATGAATTTAAAATACTTATGTTATTAGAATCTTCCACAAATGAGTCTAATAGAACATTATATAATTTTGAATTTAAAAGCGAATTTCAAAATACATTTATAAATAGTTTTTTTAATAATGTTAAATTAACTAATATTAAAAATGAAACTATAAATGATTTATTAAATAATCAAAATAATTTTATACCCTCCAATAATATTTTAATAACCTCCGGTTTCAGCAATATTGCTACTACAATTGATGTTTCTAATAATGATGTTGTAGGTGTTTTATTAACTATTAATAGCTCTATCATTAAACCACGTAATACTACAATTGATATATATACTGTTAATGATAACCTTGCTACTGATATTTCATCATCCAATTTACAGTGGAATAAGGTCGCTTCTGATTTTAAATATAAAAATAAATATTCTTTATATGACCAATATGAAATAAATACATCAGGGAATTTTGATTATGGTACTGTTCCTCTTTACATTAACTATTCTGACTCTTTCAAAAATACCATAATTCCTTATAATTATTCACAAATATATATTGATGATATCTCTTTTATTTCACAGAAATTAAATGATTCGTCTTATTCATACCTATCTATTGATAAAAAAATAAATACTACTGATTTATCTTGCAGTAATCTATATTTACCTTATAATAGTAACAATGATATATCCTCTAATAATATTACTACTAATAATGCTACATTTAATAATGGGCTATCTACTTACTTTCTTCATAACGGGTTAGGTGGTGGTATAGATGTTAAATTTTATGATTATTCAGGATCTTTATATGATACCGATATATCTAATGGATATCCTGTTTACGACTTGTCTAATTCTGTTGTTAAAATGGCTTATACTACTACACCTATTAATGACTGTAGTTATATTATGAATATACTAAGTGCTCCATCTCACATTCATTCTGATCCATCCGGTTCTGAAGCCGGGTGGGAAATAACAACTGAGGTTTTTTCTTTAAAAAATTCAGATTCAAATATATCTTATGGTCGTACAAATAAAAATAATAATATTAGATTGGTTCCATCTGCCATATACAATCATGAAGACGAATCTGACCCTAGTGTTTCATGGAGAATAGATACAAAAACTCCTGATATATCATACGGTAACACCTGTTTTCAAGTTAATGCTGATAAATTTTACAACAAAGGCGGATATTATAATTTATCTGATAAACGTATGAAATATAAAATTAAAGATATATCTAATGGATTAAATACTATTAACTTACTTAAACCTAAATCTTACTATAAAACATTTGATACCAATATACCCAATAATACCATAAATGAATCTGGTTTTATTGCACAAGATATACTATCTATTCATGAATTAAAACATGCTGTTACTAATGTAGATCAAATACTCCATTTAGATTACAAACAAATATATCCTTATTTGTGTAATGCTATACAACAATTACATAGTAAAATTAAAACTCTTAAAACCAGACTAGACCTATTAGAGAATTAATTTAATATATAAATATTTAATATTAAATCATTTATATATATATGCCTGTTAATTTTTATCAAAATATTTTTGTTACAGAAAAAGATTTATCTGTTAATGTTTTAGAGAGTAATTTTGGTCTGTTAGATTATTTTAATAATCATAATAACGATAAAACTGTATCCTTTGATGAACAGCATGCTCTTTGGCCGGATGGTCTCCATCCTGTTAAATATGATTTTTCTCTTAATTACATCACATTTGCTAATAATCCAAGTAATAGAAACGTTTTAAATATGAATATGAAAACAATTAATAATGTTAATAAATTAAATATTACTGGTATATTAGCTAAAAGCTTATCATTTGATTTTAAAAGAGACATTTCTTTTAATAATTTGCGTTTTAAAGATTTTTACAATAATGATATATCATTTAATTTATATAATAATTCTTTTACATCATTTGATGCATCTAATGTAACCTCTATTGATATATCTTCTACTGAATTATATAATAATAATCTTATTTTTAATTTTGATAATTTAAGAGATATACCCACCTATTTACTATTTGATCGTTATATATCTAACAATATATTCACCATTGGAACACAGTTTCTTGATTCATCCGCCATATTAAAACACAAGATTCAAGAACATTTTGATGTTAGTTACATAGATTGGAAAGATATATCTATTGATATTTCTGATGGATTATGTACCATTATTGATCTTTCAAATGCTTTATACGAAAGCAAAAATATTCTAAATACTAAAATATTTTCAAGTACTAATAGTCCACTAGAACTAGATGCTAATAACACTTATAATTTTACCATTAACTTTAATTATCATGGTTTCTACGAAAACATGCCTACCAATTATGCTAATTATACAGATGTATCTTTTATAGATATATCTACAGCTTGTGTCACTATAACTGAATTAGATATTAGCTCCAATATATATTTAAGTGAAGCTATATATTTTGATATATGCAGTAATCTTTTTAACTACTTAAATATTTTATTTAATGAAAGTGATATATCCACTAATTCTATTGGAGAAAAAGCTATTAGATTACCTTTAGGTCATGATGTATCATTTAATTTTACATTTAAACCTTATAAATCTATTGATACTGATATTCATTATTCATTATCTGATATCAGATCTGGTTATATTAATCAATTATACAAATATAATAATATTAATAATTTATGCGAAATAATACCTTTTGATAATAGTAGAAATTCATCTATCTTATACGATGTTTCTGATGTATCTGCACAATATAATATTATTTTAGATAATATACCTATAATTAATATTCATAATAGTAATGCTATTTATCGTACTTACAATGGTAATGAAATTAATATAGATTCTATTAAATCATTATCCGTTGATTGTAGTAATTTAGATATTAGTAATATCACTATTGATAATTCATACAATAATACTAATATTATTGATTGTAGTTATATTTATACTAATTCTATTTATGTATCATCTATACAAAATGACATATCTTATATTAACGCCAATATTATAGAAACATCTTTTTGTGATATCAGTTTAGGAACTATAAATTCTAATAATACTCAAGTTTTTAATGAATGTTCTTTTAATCAATTATATGTTTTAAAATCCTTTGATATCTCTAATTCTGTTATTAATTGTAATAGTAATGATATATCATTTGCACATTTATTAACTTATAATAACAAAAATCTAATTGATTGTGATAAAGATAACAATATTATTATTGGAATCTCAGGCGATATAACAAACAGAAATGTAGATATTAGTGGAATATTAAATATAACCAGTTCGGCTAGTGCATTGGACGCTGCTGCTGCTAAGTTTATAACACTATATAGTGCTATTATTAATACATGTAATGTTAGTAAGGTTACCATCACATCCGATGATAGATACAAACATAACGAAACTGATATTTCTAATGCTTTACTAACTATAAATGATCTCAAGCCTAAAAAATATATAAAAGATGATATTTATGATGCCGGCTATATTGCACAGGAAGTTTCACTTATAAATGAATTAAATCATCTTGTTAAACTTAATAATAATATTTACAGCATTAATTATAATGGTATACAACCTTATTTGGTTAAGGCATTACAAGAATTACATTCTAAAATAATACATCAACACTATACCATTTCACAACTGTTTAATGAGATTGAAGTGTTAGAAAATAATACATAATTAATATATATATATGGGCTACAACAGTGATAATTGGTATGTATATGGACCTAAACAATTATATGATGTATCATTTATTTTAATTGATATCTCCAATATTGATATGAATTCTGGTGCTATATATAATACAAGGACTATAGAAATATCTAACAATTCATCTGATATCTTTTTGTATAATAATGTTCCTATTATTAAAGATAGCAATAATGAGATTTTAATTACATCTCTATATAATACATATCTCAATAAAATTATAACAAATGATATATCATTTGATACACATATTATAAATCAATTATTTGTTAACTATGATAATACTAATAACTATAATAATATAAAAGCTTTAGATATATCATCTAATAATTTTATAACTAATAATATAACTTTTGATGAAACTGTATGCAGTGAGTTATCCTCTAATATTATTAATGCTAATGAAATTCATACTAGTAATTTTAATTTACAATGTGATATATCAAAAGGAATTGTTTTATATAATTCTTATATTGATTGTTGTGATAACATTTTAAAATTTAATAATACTTCTATTGAATATAAAAATAATAATTTTACATTTGATTGTAGTTATATTATTATTAATGGTACCTTAAAAGTTGACAGTTTAGATGGTGAGAAGGGGGCGGACAGCAGCGGAGTCGGATATTTCAACGTTGATGGTTATACTACAATTTCACAATTATATGGGAGCTCTGATGATAGACTTAAACATAATGAAACTGATATTTCAAACTCTATCTCTATAATCAATAAACTTGTTCCAAAAAAATACATTAAAACCACTACCCCTCTTAATCCTAATTTTTATTTTGATACTATTCCTAATAATTCTATCTATTCATCTGGTTATATTGCTCAAGACATATCTAATACAATCCCTGAATTAAGTCATGTTATAGAAAATAATAATGATATACTATCTGTTAATTATACTTCTATACAGCCATATCTTACACAATGTATTAAGGATCTAGATAAATTAATAGACAATATTGATATATCAATTAATAACTTATCTAATAGAATTATTTCTTTAGAAAATTTATAAATCCTTATTTATATGAATGATTACAGTAATCTTTATACAGTTAAAACTAGTAATGATTATGTTCAATATGATTATGATATTAAGACCTTTTTTGGAAATTCAGATGTTTCTGGTGACAAAGAGGTTGGGGATTGGCAAGAACATCCACCTGCTGTTATTGAATATTTAACTGATATGTCCTATATTGAATTTAAACCTGATCATACTAGAAATAGTCTTAAAGGTATAGATTTATCACAAAATATTATTGATAATGCTTATTTTATTCACTTTGGATATGACATAATTAAATATGTTAAATTTAAATTTTATAAAAATCCGCATGACTGTAGTTATAATAATAATGATAATTTACCATATAATGATACTAATGGTGGTGAATCTAATTTTACTTTAAGTAATATCCAATTTAAAGATACGATTATTGGAGATATTTCATACATATTATGGAAAAGATTGCCTATACCCGAAAATTTATATTATTCTAAACCTAATATTAGATATCAAGTACCCTACGTTATAATTGGAAACGGAGAACCAATTAATACATCTACCATATATAATCAATTTGGTACAAGATCATATGAATATATATTTGAACTTGTACCTCCACAACGTACCCCAAAAAATATTATATTTAATTTTAACTCATCACAGGATCTTTACTTTGAAATATTCACAACCATTCAGGATATACCTTTAAATAAAACTACTGATCTTAATAATCATGGTAATAGTACCCCTGATAATTCTATTGTCTTTAAAAAATATGGTGACATTAGTCACAGCATATTTTCTGATAATGATGAATTATTTTCTGATTTTAAATTAAATGAATATTTTAATGATCCATTATTAACTTACAACAATCATAATGTTATTACAAATACATATAATGATACTATTATAGATGTGTCTAGTATATCAACAAAATATTTATATTCTACTAATGCAGAATTACCTACATTTCCCGATACAGATTTATCTATTAATATTCTTGATATATCTGATATAAGTGTTAATACTTTATCACTCAAAAATAATAACAATATTTTAACAAATAAACTTGATCTATCCACTTGCAATATTACTGAATCAATAGATACTACCACCTGTTCTGTTAATACTATAGATGCCAGTTGTATATACACTAATCATCTTTTTTCTAGTTCACCCGAAATTAATATTAATTTAAACGATCCATCAGCTGGATTTATTAACTTTATTAATAACAATTACCATTATTTAAGATTTGATTTTAATAATCAATCTGACATATCAATTAATAATCTTAAAATATACAATGATTTAGGATATGATATCTCTTTTAGCGTATGGGATTCCTCCAGAAATTCTAATACCTATACAAAAATAGATATATATGATACTAGTTTTAGCAAAACTTATACTGATACCAGTAATGTATCATTACTTATTGATCTTTCAGAAAATACATTTGTATCTAAATTTCAGTATGAAAGAGAAGAAAAAATATTTACCATTGATAATTCCAATAACTCAATTGCTTATTCTATAAGCAACGAAGATATTAATATTAGTAATAATATTTTTTATATTACCTTACCTTCAGGTCGTTGGACCATTGCCGAAATAAACACCTTACTTGCTGATCATACTAAATCATTCTCTGATAGTAAGGATAGTTCTGGTGTTATTGTACTAGATCAGGATGGAAATATTTATGACGCAAGTGGTTTGAAACCAAGAAATACACATTTTAATAAATATTTACCTTTCACTGCCGTAGATATTTCTGGTACTCCACGTTTAGGAACAGCTTTTGATTATCAAATTCATAATATTTCTGATTTAATAATTCCTAAGGTTATTTATACCTACTTTGATTCCAGTAATTCTTTTTTAAAATACTTTTTTGATGCTAGTTATTTACAAGTTAATGATATTTCAGGTATTACACCTCATCAGTTTCTTGATGCTAATTGGAATTATAATATTAATAATCTTATTGATGATAAAAATAGACCGTGCCTAACCAAACAAACGTACGATGGTGATATATCTAGAAATGTATACCAAAATGTTCTTTTTAATCTTAAATATGATAAATACAGTTTATACGGTATATGTAATAAATTTAGTGATGATAATGGCGGTGGTTCATTAACAATTGATGATAGTAGCTATGGTACTGTTATTTCTCAAAATGTACCTTATGACTATTACACATTTAAAAGTGATCATTATAAACCTATAAATGCTGTTGATGAAGATGATGTATCATATGATCAATTAAATGTTGATTTATCTGACAATGATCCTAGTTATAATATTAGCCCAGATTGCATCCCTTTGCTTGACTTATCTATTAATGATACAACTAATATAAATGAGAAAATTTTATTTATTGAAGATAAATTAGTAAAAGATTTAAGCAAAAATATATATATATCACAACCATTTAATACATTAATTAAAAAAAATAATTCTGATAATTTATTATCCGTATATGCACGCGATGGGAGTGGTTTATTTATACATATCAGCTCCGATGTTTCTACTAATGGTGTTGTATATGTTAATCCGGCTATAGATGGCGATGTATGTGGAAACACTTTAGAATATATTAGTGTTTACATTAATTATTTAAATATTTATGGAATAACAACCGGAATATTATATAATTTATCAGATGATTCTATTAAACATAATGAAGTTGACTTGTCTAATGCTTTATTAACTGTTAAAAAAATATATCCAAAAATATATTATAAAACTACACAGTTATATTCTCCTGATCATAACTTTGATATTAATAATATTCCCTCACACGCTAATTTAGAATCTGGATATATTGCTCAAGATATAGCTAATATACCAGAACTTAACTATCTTGTTGATATTAGCAACACACCTATGAATATTAATTATTTTGGAATTCAGGCATATTTAACAAAAGCTATACAAGAACTACATTCTAAGGTTTTAGAACGCGAAACAATAATACAAAACCTTAAACAAAGATTAGAAATATTGAAAAATTATTAATCTTTATCTTAATCTAAATACTTTATTTATCTAAATACTTATTTATATTTTGTATATGTTATATATATATGTCTGAATCACAATCTAATGTAGGAACAGCTCTTACTTCTTCGGTTATTCCCCGTGAGAAAAAAATACTTAGAAAAGTATTTCCACAGCCTAGCACTAATGTACCCCAAACCCCCTTTAGACTTGTAATGAACGCCGGTGATCCCAACTTAAGGCAAAACTCTACTTCTACTGGTGCAGCTAGTGGTAATCAAAAATTTGTATATGATTCTTCTGATTATATTAGATTTAAAAAATTACAGAGTAAAAATCGCCTTTACAAATCAAATTAATTTATCTATTATATATAAATGTCTAATAATCTAACATATACTAACACTGCTCTACATTCTAATTTATTTTCTATGAATAGAATCATTGCAACCAATAATGGTTCGGGTAAAGCTAAAAAATACCAGGATTCTAGCTCTCATATCGCATCCAAAAAAGCTAATGCTATTGGTTTAGCCAGAACCAATAATACTAATTATAGTGATGGAAGCAATAAAAATGTAATTAAATCTCATTTAGCTAAAATGAGATCTAGTGGATATGTTTCTCCTAAAAAATAAACATATTATTAAACATGTTTAAGATTATAACATATTTAATATCTAATGAAAAAATCTAAAAAAATTGCCATTGAAATAGTTGGAACCATTACTAAAACCAAAAAAAGATTAATTTTTTCTTTTATAATTATATAATGAACGATCTTAACAAATATTTAGTTGAATTTGTAGGTACACTATTTTTTGTTTACATTATTCTAGCTATTAAAACACCTCTTGCCATCGGCGCAGCTTTAACTGTTGCTATATTATTAGGAGGAAAAATATCCGGCGGAAACTTTAACCCTGCTGTTACACTTGCCATGACTATGGCCGGTAAAGCCAAAAATAAACATCTTTTACCTTACATCCTTGCCCAGGTTGCCGGTGCCATAACCGCGATTGAATTATTTAAAAGAAAGGTTTTCAGATAAATTACTCAGATAAATATCTAATACAATATAAAATTTTATTGTATTAAATATTTATAATGGATATTCAGTGGAAAATTATTGAAACATACTTTAAAGATAATCCTAATTTCTTAGTTGAACATCATCTATCCTCTTATAATGACTTCTTTAATAAAGAAATTTTTAATATTTTTAGAGAAAAAAATCCTATCAAACTTATGAAAGACCAAAATCTTGATACTAAACAATTTAAATACACTTGTCTCCTTTACATCGGTGGTAAGGATGGAACTAAAATATATTATGGTAAACCTATCATTTATGACGAAAATAATTCACATTTTATGTATCCTAATGAAGCTCGTTTAAGAAATATGACTTATGGCTTATCTATTCATGTTGATGTTGACGTTGATTTTCAAATTATACTTGATGATGGTACCATTGATAATCAAACAATCACTTTAGAAAATATATTTCTTGGAAGATTTCCTATTATGATTAACTCCAATTTATGTATACTTAATTCATTATCTACCGACACTAAATTCAACATGGGTGAATGCAAAAATGACCACGGTGGTTATTTCATAATTGACGGTAAGGAAAAATCTATCGTCTGTCAAGAAAAATTCGCCGATAATATGTTATATATTAGAGATAAATATAGCGATATTTATAGTCATACTGCTGAAATTCGTTCTGTTTCCGAAGACGCATCTAAACCCACCAGAACCTCAGCCATTAGAATTGTATCTCCTACCGAAAAATATACTAACAACCAAATTGTTGTTGTTATTCCTAATGTTAAAAAACCTATTCCATTATTTATTCTTATGCGCGCATTAGGTGTCGTTTCTGATAAAAGCATTATTGAATATTGCTTACTTGATCTAGACAAAAATTCATCATTTATTGAACTATTTACTCCATCCGTACATGATGCCGGTCTTATATTTACAACCGAAACAGCTCTTAAATTTATAGCCACTTTTACTAAAGGTAAAACTGTACCTCACGTTCTTGAAATATTATCTAATTATTTTCTACCTCATATCGGCGAAGATAATTTTATTGATAAAGCTTATTTCGTCGGTTATATGGTACAAGAACTATTGAAAGTATTTACTAATATTAAAAAACCTACCGATAGGGATAACTTCAAATTTAAACGCGTTGAATTAACCGGTAAACTCATTTCCGACCTTTTTAAAGAATATTATACATTACAACAACAACATATACGTCTTAAAATGGATAAAGAATATTATTATCACGAAGGCATATATCAAACTAACTTTACTAACCTTATATCCAATAATTATCAGGAATTCTTTAAAGAAAGAGTCCTTGAAAATGGTTTTAAAAAAGCATTTAAAGGCAACTGGGGAGCTACCGAACATACTAAAAAACTCGGTATTGTACAAGATCTTAACCGTCTTTCTTTTAATTCATTCATGTCTCAACTTAGAAAAATTAATTTACCCCTTGACTCCAGCGCTAAAGTCATCGGCCCTAGATTATTACATGGCTCTCAATGGGGGGTTATTGATCCCGTTGATACACCCGATGGTGGCAATGTCGGTTTACATAAACATATGTCTATATGTACCTTTATAACCGACGGATACTCTAAATATACACTTATTCCTATACTTAGAGAACTTAAAATGAAATTTATTCAAGAACTACACCCTAATACCATTTACAATCTTACTAAAATTATTATTAATGGCGACTGGATCGGTATTACTGAATATCCTGAAAATACAATTAATACTCTTAAATACTACAAAAAAATTGCTGTTATACCAATATACACCAGCATATCCTGGATTATTCAAGATAAAACTATATTTATATTTACTGATTACGGCAGACTGTCTAGACCTATCATCTATATTGATAATGACGGAAAACCATCCTTTGATAAACCTAATCTACTTAAATTAATTAATCAAGACTCTGTTACATGGCAAGATATGGTCGCCAGTTTTAACAAAAGACTACCATCCTATTCCATTAAATCTAATACTGTATATTCTATTAATGATCTTTACCCCTCTTTCTCTAAAGAAACCGAAAATGACTTTAATCAAAACAAGGCCATAATTGAATATATTGATTCTGCCGAATCTGAAACCTCACTTATCGCTGTTGACTTTGAAAATATATCTACCTTACATACTCACGTTGAAATACATCCATCACTTATATTTGGTATTATGGGCAATCAAGTCATATTTCCTGAAAATAATCAACTTCCTCGCGATCTTTTCTCTTGCGGTCAAAGCAAACAGGCCGTATCTTTATATCACTCTAATTACCAAAACAGAATTGATAAAATGGGTGTCGTACTTAATTATGGACAAATACCTCTCATTAAAAGCAAATATCTTCATCATATTAACGGTGAACAACATCCTAACGGGGTTAACGCTATTGTCGCTATTATGTGTTATACCGGTTATAACACCGAAGATGCCGTTCTATTTAATAAAGCCTCCGTTGAACGAGGCATGTTCAACACTACCTATTTTAATTCATATGAAGCATACGAAGAAAGCACTAAAGTTTCCGGATCTACATTTGATACCGTTTTTACTAATATTGAAAATAATACCACTATTGTTAATACTAAACCCGGCTTTGATTACAGCTATCTTGACCAATTCGGTCTTGTTAAAGAAAACACTAAACTTGATGATAAAACTATTATTATTGGTATGTCTCTTAAAGACATTAATAATCCAGATAAATCTATTGACTCATCCGTCGCTCCTAAAAAAGGACAGCTTGGCTTCGTTGATAAAACCTTTATAACCGAAGGCGAAGAAGGCTTCCGTATCGCTAAAGTCAGAATTAGAGAAGAAAGAATACCTGCTATCGGCGATAAATTTTGCAGCCGATGTGGTCAAAAGGGAACTGTCGGTCTTCTTATACCTGAATCTGATATGCCATTTACACCCGACGGCCGACGACCCGATATGATTATTAACCCTCATGCTTTACCTTCCAGAATGACCATCGGACAGCTCGTTGAAACTATTATCGGTAAGGCTCACCTTAACCTCGGTGCTTTTGGCGACTGTACCGCTTTCAGAAATAAAGGCAATAAAACTGAACTTTACGGTCAAATACTTAATGATATCGGATTTCATTCCAGCGGTAATGAACTCCTTTATAATGGATTTACAGGTAAACTTATTGATAGCCAAATATTTATTGGACCTACATATTACATGCGCCTTAAACATATGGTTAAAGATAAAATTAACTACAGAGCCAGGGGACCAAGACAAAACCTTACTAGACAAACCGTCGGTGGTCGTGCTAATGACGGCGGTCTTAGAATAGGAGAAATGGAACGCGACGGGGTTCTCGCTCATGGTATGTCTAAATTTCTTAATGATTCTCTTATGGTTAGGGGAGACGAATATCATATCGCCATATGTAATAAATCCGGTCTCCTTGCTATCTACAACAAAGAACAAAATATATTTTTTAGTCCCGCCGTTGATGGCCCTGTTCAATTTAATGAAAATAATGAAGGTAATATGAATATTAATCCTATCTCTACACACGGTAATTCTTTCTCTATTTTAAGAGTACCTTACTCCTTTAAACTACTTATTCAAGAACTTGCCGCTATGAATATTCAGCTTAGGATTATTACCTCTGATAATTTTGATCAAATATCCAGCATGTCTTACTCCGATAACATTAATAAATTATTACAAACCTCAGAACCTAATATTACCAATACCATCAGAAATCTTGTTAAAGACAATCGTTCTAAAGAATTTAAAATATCTGTTAAACCTACATCCGAACCTACAGCTAAACCTTATGATGTTGATATCTCACGCCGCTGGGACCCTTCAGTTGATGAACCACCTGAAGAACCCCTACCTATTGGCAACTATGGACCCGGCTACACAATCCTCGGCGAAAAAATACAAACAATTAAGGAACCTACCACTCCTGATATACCTAAACCCCCTACTTTACCTACTCCTTCACCTAATCCTATATCTTCACCTGTACCACCTAAATTTGATCCTCAACAACCGGTTAAACTTTTTAAGGATCCTACAATTGATTTCATATTCAGCGGTGCCGACGGCAATGATGCTATTATTAGAAATACCGCTACTAATGAATACGTTATTGTTGATATTAACGAAATATATCCTGTTAAATCCTCTACACCTTCACCTGAATATAAACCTACCACACCTGAAACCACCCCTCCCTCGCCTTATGTTCCTACCTCCCCTACACTAATGTCACCATCTTATGTTCCTACCTCCCCTACACTAATGTCACCACCTTCACCATTTGTGCCTGAATCCAACGATATTGATGTTGACAAGGCCGATGCTATTGCTGATACCAATGCTGATGAAAAAGTTATAATTGACGACACTAAACCTAAAGATACCGATAGTGATGCTGATATACAAGAAATATCTTTGCCTAATCCCGATGATTTGTATGATACACCTAAAGATGATGGTAAAGAAACTTATGATAATAATGATACTGATACTAAAAAACCTATAGTAATTAACTAAATAATTGAAACTAATTTAAATTTTATTTGTAATTATATAAAATGGACACTTCTACAGAAACCATACAAACCATATATAAATCTAGAAATAATCTTGTTCAAATTCTTGAACAAAGAGGGTTTGATGTCTCTGATTATAATGAATTTAGTATTAATGATGTCGCATTAATGTTAACCAATAAACAGCTTGATCTTTTATTAGAAGATAAATCCGGCAAAAAAATATTTGTCAAATATTATTTAGGAAAATCACTTAGACCAAATAATATTCAAGAAACTGTTGATGATTTATTCAAATTTGAAGATATTCTAACCAAAAATGACCAGCTAATCTTTATTAGTAAAGACGACCCAAATGACTCTATTAAATCTATTATTACACAAATTTGGAACTCTGATTCCATTTATGTCGGACTTATCAGTATCAAACGTCTACAATTTAATATTCTTAAACATTCTATGGTACCTGAACATACCATTCTATCTCCTCAAGAAACTCAAGAAATCTTTAAACAATACGGTATTACTGATAAGTCTAAATTACCTGAAATTAGCCGTTTTGACCCCGTCGCCGCCACTATTGGACTTCAACCTGATCAGGTTTGCAAAATTGTGCGCCCCAGCAAAACTGCCATTTACTCCAATTATTATAGATTATGTTACAATAAATAAATAATAAATATTATATTTTATTATATTAATAATGTCCAATTTGAATGATATTTTTAATCCTCATATAATTGATCAATGGAACCAATGCGGTAACACCTCTCCTGACTCTTCTTTTTCTTTGTGGGAAGAAAATAAAACCAGATTTACCACAAATCAACTGTGTAAAATGAGACCTTTGCTTAACTCAAGCAATGTTCCTTATTTATCTCATTTTGAAAACGCTTCGTATAATGGTACTACCCATGATATCTCTGCCGCTAAAGCATTCAATGATCTTGAATGGGAAACCAATTATATTGATCTCCAGGCAGAGGATACGGGCCTATTTTATCATGTATATCATAATCAATACTGGGTGCCGGGCGGGGCGGCGGAGGGAGCCGAGTCGTCGGCGGTTATATACCCCTCTGTGACGATTGAAGATACATCTTTTAATTGCAGTTTTATACATGATAATTATCACGTTAAAGACATGTGTGCCAATACTTTTTGCCTACTTGATTTTATGGCTGTTAAACTTGACGCTTGCAATAATCAGTTGTGTGATGATATTAAAGGCCTTGTCGAAGGGGACAGCGAAAGTGTTATTCCAACTGATATAACCGAAATTTGTTCTAAAAAGTGGGCAGGCAACACAGCCTTGGCCGCCGCTGCGACCGGATTATCTGATGTGGAAAGTGATACTTATCAGAAATCTTATACTTCAACAGAATTTGATGAATTACTAACTAAATATGAAAATGAAACTAGAGAAGAAGAACTTAAAAATGATTTTAAAAAACTTTATAATTCTAACCTATTTGAAATCTGTTATTTAGTAACAGGAATTATAGTTATTCTCTACATTGTTAAAAAATCCTAACATAATATAATATTATCTTTACATATTTTAAATGGTATACTTCAGCAAATTTGAAAAAAACTTTGTAAATAACAATGACCAAAATTATGCCAGAAATGTTAAAAATTTAAGCGATGTTAAAGTAATGAAAACTATGAATATTACTTGGTTGAGATTATGGATGATTTGTATTTTACTCTTATCTATTATTATACTCTTACTAAATATGTCTGATTAATTTAATTACATATATTATTTTATTTAATAATATATATATATGTCTGATGAATACTATTATATGGATATTTCTTCTAACCAAGGCATCGGTGACACTAATGAGTACATGAAAGAATATGATGCTAATAAACAAAAAATGGCACAAATAAATAACTACTATAATCTTAAATATAAAGCTCAAAAAGACATCGTCAAATACATTTCATTTACATTAATGTTAATTATTGTTATTATTCTTTTAGGAAAATTTATACTACCTGATGAAATAACACAATTTGTACTTATTGTTGTTTCTGTTGTTGCTTCCGTAAGAATAGGATTGAAAATTTTTGATTCACTTATGAGATCACCTGTTAATTATGATGAATACAACTTTGGTAAATTAGATCATGATTTTGAATCCGTCCCTGCTCCTGTAACCGATTTTTCTACTACAATTGGTAACTCAAGTAATACAAAATATAATTTTAGCAATTGGAAAGCCAACATGACGAAAGATACATTATTTGATGAGTCTCAAATAGCAAGTTCTGCCAATAATTGTGGCAACCGCATCCCCCAAATTATTAGTGAAACTGATGTACCTAATATATTATTAGATGGTAAATGTTATCAATTAGCAGAAGAAGCTGGAGATGCCATTCAAATGTGGAATTATATAAAAGATTGTAGAGACAGTTATCAATGTTCTTATTATCTAAATGATATTTGGTCTAAATCATATGATGTAACCTCAAATGATTGGGATGATAGCATACAACAAATTCATTCTTTGAATGATGACATTGCGGCTTCGTCTTCTTATGCCAGTGGTGAATCAGCATATAAATATTGTAATCGTGTTTGCAGCATTGACGACGCCTCCTCACAAGTTTTATGTTTCGCTTTATGTAAAGGCGGCGGTGTTGGACTACAAGCTCAAGCTCTGGATGATTATGCTCTACGCCTACGGGCTGATGATGGAGGATTGTGTACTGATAATAGTACTTTTATAGATAGTGATGACGTTTTACTTAATCAATCGTGGTATAACACTGAAATATCCGGCAGCTCCATCTACGACGACGACAACGATGACGGTACGGCGAGTTTGACAGAATGGGGCACTATGTCAGTGAAAAATACAGAGGGCCGCCAAGGAGATCTATATGAGTATTGTAATTATAAGTGTTATAATATGGACATGTCCAACTGTTTTAATGGAAACATTAACAGTGACCATGAAAATGCATGTAAAAAACGCTGTGAAAGAGTAATACCTAAACATTACATACCTGCTGTAGGTGTAGACGGTACCGATATCTCCTACAGTTATAGTGATTTTGATGATGACAACCCCGACTTTTGGGCTGCCACGAGCCACCTCCTGGGCGACGACGACACCTCCGTGGGCAACAAGGCAACCCAGGCCATCGGCGACGGTGCCCCCCGGGTGGCGGGTTTCAGCGCTTCTGCTTTCAAAGCTAATGTTATTTCTCCAGATCTGAACGAGAACGTGACATGGGCTCAATATTCAGAAAATTCAAAGGATAAACCTCTTTATTAAATAATATTAATTAAATAATATTATTTAATTTATATATATATATATGTCACCTGAGTCATCTTATACGGTAGAAGAAATTGAACAGAAAATTAAAGATAATAAACGATTAAATGATGTCTATGAGAATAAGGTTAAACCTCAAGAAACAGATTATTTTGATCCGCTTGATAATCTTACAAATATAGCCGATGTAGATAAAAGAAAAGCATATTATGAATATTTGCAAGTAGATAAACTTAACACTTATATATACATATTAAAAATTATCTATATAATTGCAGCTATAATGTTTTTCGGAAAAATTATCATATTAAATGAAAACTACTCTAGTCCATTTATATGGATATTTTTCATATTAATTATTATCTATCCTTTAGCTATTAATCATAGCCGGAAATTTTATAATCATGTAATATCCGTAATATCTGATGCTATACCAAAAAATGTATATTCTACTATATAATATTTATTATGTTCCCGATGCATCACTCTCATAATCATCCTCATCTAAACTTATATCCTTCCATCCTGTTTCTTTAGTAAATTTACCATAACGATTATTCATATAATCAAACAATCCCTTACCATTAGGCGCTGCTCCGCCATAATTCAATTTCCACCAATCATTAAAATTATCTTTCAAGGACTTCTGTGTTCCAATACAAGAACCTTTAGACTCTTTGATATTATCCCTTACATACTCTGCAAAATGATCCTGTGTCTCACGATAAAACTGCGACTTAGCACAAACTATATCACAATCATTTACATTACCCTGTGTCTCAAGCGCTTTTTCTACTAACATAGCCATAAATACATGTTTCCACTGTTCAAACTTTTTATCTATATATTTATCTACCTTGAACTGAAATGGCTTTTCAGTATCATTATCTACTGGATTTTCTGTAAACAGTGAAACAAAATCGCAAACACGAATACGACGCCAAGTACCATCATCATTACTTTTAATATCAAATAAATGATTTGTACAGACAACCAATTTAAATTGTGGAATAAATGTTACTGTATCTTTAAACAGTGCCCTTCCTTGCAACGGATCACCACCTGTTATTTCTTTCATTATACCCTCATTAATACAATCGCCTACAGATGGCTCCTGCATTACTGCATATCTTACACCTATCAATTGTACAACCTCTGATGATGTACCTCCAATACTACCACGTCGCTGTGTGATCAGAGTAATAGGAACAGTTGCCTTATAGTCTCCCAAAATCATAGACATTAGCTCAACCAATTTACTTTTACCATTTCTACCGCGGCCTGTATAAATGTTAAAAGTCTGATTATCATTTTTACCCATCAATACTGATGATAAATGTTCCCACATATAATTTCGCAATTCATCATTAGGAAATAACTGATACATAAACTCTGTAATCTCATCCATGATAACCTTATCACGCTTTTTATTTAATGGGATATAATCTAGATTCGTACATTTGGATGTATAATCCTCCGGTACACCCTTACGAAAGGTTTTTTCATGAAAATCTATCACACCATTATTAAAACACAGTAAATGATTTTTACTATCTAATAGACTAATAAAATCCTTTACATAAAACAAATCTCTTGCCTCCCTCATTATATTATTTTTCTTATCAGTCTTTTTAAACGATTGAGCTACCTCCATCAATGATTTATTACGCTCCATACCTTTCTCATGTTCTATTGTGTCTGACTCCATCTGACTCAACTTGCTATTTAGTTGTCTAATCTCTGATAAATATAAATCAAATATATCCGTTGATATCATGTTACGCAATGTTATTCCTGAATCTATTTCAAACCATCTCTGTTCACGATATTCATACCACGTATTCTGTTTAATACTCACGCAAATAAATCTATCCTTATACCACTGATACAATACATTTGCCTTATCGTAATCCGACTTTGTTTTTAACGTTTCGTCTATATAATAAGATATATGTTCTCTCTTTTTTTTCTCATATTCATCATAGGCATCCTGCCTTGCCCAAAAGAATAGTGATTTTTCTGTCAAACCATCGTCATTATCTGAATTAAAATTATTCCATCGTTCCCATAAATCTCTCACATTATCCCATTTAAATTCATCACTTTTAGTACTGAATTTTAACCATGTTACATAAAGTTTATAATCTGTATTTCTAAGTGCCCATCCTACCCTAATCCATTTATCATAACTACCTGCACCCCAATATTTTTTCGGTAATATCATTGCATAATCATGCAATTCTTTTAATTTATATCCATAAGGATTACTATTACCTATATCATGCAACCTTTCTAATGCCATATTTAATTTATCTTCATTATCTATATCCGCATAATTAATAAATCCTGGTTCATTAATCTTTTCTACCTTCAAATTCTTTGCTTTTGATTTACCTTTTTTATTTTTATTTTCTAGTTCCTGGAATTCATTTTTGATTCCATCCTTCATCTCACACAATTCATATTTCTTTTGAATTGATAAATCATTCAATTTATTACTAAAATCAAATTTTTTTACACTTTCTTCTTTTAAGCTAAATTCATCTATATCTTTGTTATATGTACATGTATATAAATATGTTAAACCATATGCTTCATGATTTGGTTTTCGTGAACCATATAATTGCCAATTTGTATTACCAATACACACTCCCTCATCCACTACCGATTCCCAATTATTTATTAACTTATCACTCAACTCGTCGCTTACACCTTCCAACTCTTTTAATACCCTATTTCGCAATATTATCTTTAATGATTTTTCCAATGATAAACCTATTATAATATGTATACCATCTTTTGTAACATCTGTCGTCTCATTTACATGTGGCTTCTCAAAAACATATATATTAAATTTCTCTCGCAAATGTATCATATTATTTAATGCCGATAAATAACAATCCAAAATATTTATAATATCATCTTCGGTATGTTGACGTTCCGTTATTTCTTGATTATATCTAAAATCTAAATCTATTGCAATAGGTCCATTATCTATTTGCTTCTCCGTTAAATATTCTTTTTTACCTTTTATTAAAACATCATTGTAATATAATTTATTGAAAATTGCCTTTTGATCCTCACGAATTTCATAACACCCTCCATGAATTTTTGGATCTTCACATCCTATTCTTGTGTGTGTAATATTATCCTTTCCTTTTGTTCTGTTTTTTAATAGGAAATCTGACAGATCACGATACATACCACTCATTATTATACTAACCATATAATATATTTTAATATCAATTTTATTTATACATAATACAATATAAATATATAATTATATTACCATATATGAGCTCGTTCATACAAAAAGAAACATTTAAAAGAATTGTTTCCGATGTTAAAGATATTATCAAAAATCCTTTACATAATGATAATATATTTTATAAACATAATGAATCTAATATCTTACAAGGTAATGCTATGATTATCGGTTCATCCGATACCTGCTATTATAATGGTTTCTTTTTTTTTGAATTTAATTTTCCTGATAATTATCCTTGGAAACCACCTAAAATTATATATAAAACTAATGATGGTATTACACGATTTAATCCTAATTTATATAGAGATGGTAAAGTATGTTTATCTATATTAAATACTTGGAGAGGCGATTCTTGGTCCTCTTGTCAAACCATAAGAAGTGTATTACTTGTTTTACAATCTATTTTAAACAGTGAACCATTACTAAATGAACCTGGCATTAATAGGTCACATGAGGATTTTAATAAGTATAACGAAATTATTACCTTTAAATCGTATGAATATGCTTTATATAAACAATATAATCAAATTAATGGTATCTATGAAATATTTAGAGATGAAATGAATGAATATTTCAAAAATAATAAAATTAATATAATTCAACAGGTTACTAACAATAATATTGCTATTTACAATAAATATAATAAGTATGTTGTTAGAATGGATGTTTCTATTTATTCTATTTCTGTAACTATTGATTACAAAACTCTAATTGCTAATCTTAAAAAATGTTCATAATATACAAATGTCTAATTTCTCTTTATCAAAAAATGAAATTGATAGAATTAAAGCTCAAGAAAGAGGTCTTGTTTATATACGTGATGCCCTATCCTTCTATCTTACTGAAGTAAGAAATTATTATGATATATTTAATCTTGTTATTATCATTTTATCAATGATTAATGCCTTTGTTGAAACTGTTAAAACTGAAATGCAACTTGAAACTGCTAAAGGTCCTATCAGTCGTACGTCCATATTATTTCCTATAGCATTATCTACTATTATTGCTTTTATATCTACATATACTAAATTCTTAAGATTTACAGAAAAAATAGAAGAAACCACTAAATCTATAGAAAAATGTCATAATTCAATTGATAAACAAAGAAAGGTTTTATTATCTGCTTCACCATATTTATCACTTACTGATATAAGTAATAATCCTGTATCAGCATTAATTCAAAATAATTATAATGATGCTTGTACCACCTTTAGAGAAGCTATATTAAGTGCAGAAACTATTTGGCTTTCTAGAATGGACCCCTCCAATAAAAGTAAATATTTAACTTACAGTTATAAAATACATAAAATTTTTGAGGATGATTTAGAAAAAATTGATATTATTGATTCTATATTAAGAGAAAGCTTCAAACCTGAAAATTTAAATTCATATACCATCTCTAATCCATTCAAATCTAAACAACCCACTACATCACCTACCACAACAGATACATCATCACCTACCACAACAGATACATCATCACTTACCACAACAGATACATCATCACCTACTACATCAGCCAATGATAATAATATTTAATTTATAATTAAATTGAATTATGAATTAAATATTATTAATTTATATATACCATGAACTTCTGCTCTAATTGTGAAAATATGTTATACATTAAATTATCTGAAACTAACCAAAATTCATTGATTAATTATTGTAGAAATTGTGGCAATGAAGATGATAATAATCAAGATAATTTATGTGTATTTAAACGCAACATTAAAATGACCGAAACTAAACATCATGGAATAATTAATGAATTCACTAAACTTGACCCTACACTGCCTCGTATTTATAATATTAAATGTCCTAATACCAACTGTATATCCAATTCTGATGAAAATAAAAAAGAAATCATTTATATCAGATATGATGATATAAGAATTAAATATCTATATTTATGTTGTGCTTGTGATCACAGTTGGAAAATTGATAAGCAAGATACTTAATAATTATATTAATATCTCTAAATCCTCTATTTTCCAATATTCTATACCCCCGTTTGGCATTGGTCTTTTTATTATAAATGGTACTTTTTTTTGTTTTATTTCTATCTGCGCGATTAAATATCCATCTATTATTTCTTTATCCACATTAACGAATGGGATTGCACCTTCATTTATCTGTTTCGCCCTTAAACCTAATACTGTTACATATTCATATTTAGTTAATATAGGTATACTTTGATGTAAATCATCTACTATCTCATTATTTTTATTTCTAGTTACTGTTGATAATGCTCTAACCTCATCATAATTTATATGCGACTCTTCTGGATGGTATTGCTTGATATAATTATTCTTTAATTCTTCATCAAATTTTTGTAAATAATCTTGATCCTCTTCATATTCTACATATTCCGTGTCTTGTATATTTAATAACATATCTTCTTCTATTTTAGATTTATCCATTTCTATATTTGTTGGTTCATCCTCCTCATCTTCCTCTGGATTTTCTATATTATCTTCATCATCCTCTGGCTCATCTACATCATCCTCATCTGGTTCTACATCTGGTTCTACATCTGGATCTACATCTGGATCTATATCTGGATCTATATCTGGATCTATATCTGGATCTACATCTGGATCTACATCTGGATCTACATCTGGATCTACATCTGGATCTACATCTGGATCTACATCTGGATC
>MDSV01221228.1_pt1 | contig 22650 bp, 18 predicted proteins | sample 810851 | NCBI WGS metagenome assembly MDSV01 (sample SAMN05326640, study PRJNA326480) | marine metagenome | isolation source: seawater | place: Atlantic Ocean: North East | collected 2012 | reverse complement strand
GTTAATTTGATTTTTTCTCTCAAATCTGATGTTGAAAATATTAATGAAAGACCTTTATTTTCAGCAAGTTCTACTTTTGCATATTCTTCAGAAAATAAAGTCATAAAATCCTTTTGACTATTTTTTTGCGCATTAATAGAATTATTTAATGCTAAATTAAAAAGTGAATCTGTACTGTTGTTTGATAGAGCTTTTAAAACATCAACTACCATTACTTCCAATGTTACATTCATTCCTCCTTTTAAATCAAGACCCAAGTTAATTTGCCTCTGCTTACAGTCATTGTATGTATACTTCGCAATCCAAATATTATACACATCTTCACTGCTTACAGAATCTAAATAAAGTTTATACTGTTTGTCAATAAACTCATCTTGATTAAACAATGAGTCCTTTTTAAATAATTGAGAATTTTCTACTTTGTTAATTGCATATTCATATGCATCATCTTCAACTCCATTTACAACCCAAGTAAATGATAATTGATACAAACATACTACTGCAAACAGCAGAGTAAATAACATAATTGAACCTCTATTTTGCATAATTTATTTTTATCTAGTTAAATAGTGGGCAAATATAATCTTTCAAAGCTAATAATACAATTTGTAAATATAAAAGTTCTCTTTAGATCATAAGATAAACATCGATTTACATTTTTTAATAGAAAATATATATGTTAATTTGTAAAAAAATAAAAATGAAAAGTAAAATCATAATCATAATTTTTTTTGTTTTATCTACAAAAATATTTTCTCAAAATTTTTTCAAAAGAGATACATCAGTCAATGTTATCGAAAATGGACAATACTTTAATTTACCCTTTGCTGGTGGAATTAATTCTGCACAGTTTTCAGAAATTGATTTAAATTTAGATGGAACTATGGATTTGGTATGTTTTGATAAAGCAGGAAATAAAATAATCCCGTTCGTCAATGATAATGGTAATTACATCTACTCTCCTACATACAGAAACTTATTTCCTGAAATACATGATTGGATTATTTTAGCAGACTACAATTGTGATGGTAAAAATGATATATACACTTATTCATCAGGTGGTATAGCAATTTATGAAAATACATCTAATTCATTTTTAAATTTTACACTAAAAACTTCTCTAGTTTTGAGTAACTATGGATCAAGTAATATTAATATTTATGTTAGTGCAGTTGATGTTCCTGCAATCTCTGATATTGATTCTGATGGAGACTTAGATATTCTTACATTTTCTATTTTAGGAGGATTCGTTGAATACCATAAAAACATGTCAATGGAAACAATTTCAAGCTGCGATTCAATTATTTTTGAACTAGAAACAGGTTGTTGGGGGAATTTTTACGAAGGCTTAAACACATATGCCTTAAACTGTATTAATTGTCAATGCCCAGCCTTTAATATAAATACAACTGAACAACATTTGAGTCATGCAGGCTCAACTCTTTTAGCTATAGATATTGATAATGATAATGATAAAGATTTAATTTTAGGTGATATTAGCTACACAAATCTTAATTTATTGATCAACGGAGGAGACAATGATAGTGCTCACATAGTAAGTGTAGACACTGTTTTTCCTCAAAATCATAATAACACTATTGCGGGAGATATAAGTGTCTATCCAGCATCATACTATATTGATGTTACAAATGACGGTATAAAAGATTTATTATTAACTACCAATACAAACAATAATTCAGAAAACCTTGAAAGTTGTTGGTTATTTGAAAATACAAACTCAACAAATTCACCAGACTTTAACTTCATTAAAAAAAGTTTTTTACAAGATGAAATGATTGACTTAGGGAAAGGCTCATATCCAACATTTTTTGATTATAATGGGGATGGACTGGATGATTTAGTGGTTGGTAATTATGGTTATCATGTTACCAATAATAATCCAGTCTCATCATTAGCTCTTTTTGAGAACGTAGGCACAAGTACCTATCCTGAATATGATCTTGTTGATAGAGATTGGCAATCAATATCTAATATTAATTTAAATACGGTTTTAAATATTCCTGCCTTAAATTTATCTCCCACTTTCGGTGATATTGATGGAGACAATGACAAAGATTTAATTTTAGGAGATGCCGATGGAAAATTACATCTGTTTCAAAATAATGGAAATAATCAATTTCAAATTGTAGGACCAAATTACGAAAACATTGATGTAGGCTATTTTGCAACTCCATTTCTTGTTGATGTTAATAGAGATGGTCTACTAGATTTACTGATTGGGGAACAAGATGGTACAATTAATTACTGTCCTAATTCTGGTAACGTTAATGCTGCTATATTTGACAGCGTAATTACAAATTTTGGCGGAATTGATATTAATCAATCAATAATTAACACAGGATTTAGTGATCCATTTTTAATGGATAGTAACGGAATATACTTTTTGTTCTCTGGATCTTACACTGGAGAAGTTTTTAAATTTTCTAATATTGATAATAATCTCAGCGGTATATTTACTGAAGAGATAAATTGGCAATACTTATGGGACGGGGGCCAATCAAGCATAGCCATAAATGATATTAACAATGATGGTATGTCAGATATGTTTATTGGAAACAATTCTGGAGGACTAGCTTTATTTTTGGGTGACTCAATTTTAATAAATAACACCTGGAATTGTATTGGGAATAGTTGTATTAGCACAGGAGACGGGAGTGGTTCTTTTAATTCTCTTTCAATGTGTGAGGATAGCTGTTCTATAGTATCATTAGCTTCAGAAATCAAAAATAACATTTCGATTTTTCCAAATCCAACAGATAACAAAATTAAAATTGAAATGAAAAATATGAATTCAGATAATTACAATTTATCAATTTTAAATATTTATGGAGATATTATTAAAAACAAAAATATAAAAGTTAAAAGAGACTATTTTGATAGTTTTGAGTTAGATAAATTTAGCAAAGGAATTTATATTTTAAAAATAGAAAGCAACTATTACTCAACATTCAAAAAAATAATATTAGAATAAATTACTTTTCTAATCTAAAATTATATTTGCAACATGAACAATAAAAACAGAGAAAAAATAATAAATGAAGCTTGGGAAAATAAAAATTTATTAAATGATAATAGCGTCAAAGAATGTATTAATTCTATAATTAAAGATTTGGATGATGGAAAACTAAGAATTGCAACCAATTCATCTAATAAATGGCAAGTTCAAGAGTGGATTAAAAAAGCAGTAATTTTATACTTCCCTACTCAAAAAATGGAAGTTATAAAAGCCGGAGAATTACAATTTTATGATAAAATGAAATTGAAATCAAATTTTAAAGAACTTGGCGTAAGAGTTGTTCCTCATGCAATTGCAAGGTTTGGTGCGTTTTTAGCAAGAGGAGTTATAATGATGCCTTCGTATGTTAATATTGGCGCTTATGTTGATGAAGGAACGATGATTGATACATGGGCAACCGTTGGTAGCTGTGCGCAGATAGGTAAAAATGTACATGTTTCCGGAGGTGTAGGAATTGGTGGTGTTCTTGAACCAGTTCAAGCTCATCCTGTAATTATTGAGGATAATGTTTTTATAGGCTCTAGATCTATAATTGTTGAAGGTGTGAAAATTGAAAAAGAAGCGGTATTAGGAGCAAATGTTGTCATTACAGCTTCAACAAAAATTATTGATGTAAGTAATGAAAATCCAATTGAATACAAGGGATACATTCCATCTAGATCTGTAGTTATTCCTGGAACATATCAAAAAGAGTTTAAATCCGGAAACTATGGAGTTGCTTGCGCACTAATTATTGGTAAAAGAAAACAAAGTACGGATAAAAAAACCTCATTAAATAATGCTTTAAGAGATTATAATATTTCAGTATGATAAAATTAGGATATGATGGTAAAAGAGCGTTTTTTAATAACACTGGACTAGGTAATTATTCTAGAGATACAATAAGAGTTGTTTCAAAAAATTTTATAGACAACAAATACTACATATATACTAGTAATAATAGTAAAAATGAGCGTCTTAATTTTATCAACTCAAACAAAAATATATATATTAAAACTCCTAAAAATCTCTTTTATAAATCTTTTGATTTTCTTTGGAGAAGTAAAAAAGTAATTGCTGATTTACTAAATGATGAAATTGATATTTACCATGGACTTTCCAATGAAATTCCATACGGTATTGAAGCAACTGGAATTAAAACAATAGTTACCATTCATGACCTAATATTTATCAGATACCCAAATTTGTTTAATGCATTTGATAGATATATTTATTTTAAGAAATTTAAATCTGCATGTGAAAGAGCTAATAAAATTATTGCTGTAAGTCAACAAACTAAAAAGGATATTATTAAATTTTTTAATATTTCTGAAGAAAAAATTACTGTTATTTATCAAGGATGTAATAATATTTTTCAAAAAGAAATAGCAATAGAAAAGCAAAATCTAGTAGCTGAAAAATATAATTTACCAAACAAATTTTTATTATATGTAGGAACGATAGAGGAAAGAAAAAATTTATTGAGTTTGTTGAAAGCTATCAAAAAAATTCCAAAGCAAAAATTAGTTGTAGTTGGAAACGGGAAGAATTACAAAAAAAAATGTTTAAAATATATTCAAGTCAATAATTTAGAAAAAAATATTTTATTTATTAATAATCTTAGCTTGAATGAAATTAGAGCAATATACGCTAAAGCTGAAATAATGATTTATCCTTCAATATTTGAAGGATTTGGAATACCAATTTTAGAAGCTCTTTTTTCAAAAGTTCCAGTAATTACTTCTAAAGATGGTTGCTTCAGTGAAGCTGGTGGGCCGCATACATCATATATTAATCCATTATCATCAGAAGATATTAAGAATGCAATTTTAAAAATTCAATCATCAAATGAAATAAAAAATAAAATGACTAGTAAAGGATACGCATATGCTCAAAATTTTACTGATGAAAAAATTGCATTTAATTTAATGAATTTATATAAATCATTATGAAAATTGTTAATGAAGCACTAAAAGTTTTAAAAAATGGAGGAGTAATATTATATCCTACAGATACAATTTGGGGTATTGGTTGTGATGCCACAAATGAAAAAGCAGTTGAAAGAATATATCAAATTAAAGAAAGAAATGAATCTAAAGCTTTAATTACTTTGGTTGGAAATTGCAATCAATTACTTAATTACACAAAAATTAAATCAAAAGAAGCAAAAAACTCATCACCAACTACTATAATTTATCCAAATGTGAAAGGCCTTGCAAAAAATCTTCTTTCCTATGATAAAAGTGCAGCAATTAGAATAGTTCAAAATGAATTTTGCAAAAAGTTAATATTAAAATTTAATAATGCCATTGTATCAACATCTGCTAACATAAGTGGAGAAGAATTTCCAAAAAGATTTTCAGAAATTAACCCAAAAATTGTAGATAATGTTGATTATGTTATTGATATTAAAAGTGATAGCCTACTACATGAGCCATCTAAAGTATTAAAAGTGAATTTAATTGGTGAAGTAACTGAAATTATAAGATGAATAATTATTCTGAATTTCTTGACAAAAAAATATTTAATATAGTTGGCAAATGTGCTGACAAATTAAAATATGAAACATATGTTGTTGGTGGTTGGGTAAGAGATTTACTGATGGGAAGAATTAAAAAAAATACTGATATTGACTTTGTTTGTGTTGGAAGCGGTATCAAATTAGCAGAAGAAGTTCAAAATCTTCTTGGTAAAAAAGCAAAATTTCAAGTTTTTAAAAACTTTGGCACTGCTCTAGTTTACTTAGATAATGAAAATTATGAGTTTGTTGGTGCAAGATCTGAATCATATAGAAAAAATAGCAGAAAACCAATAATTGAAAATGGCACGCTTCATGAAGATCAACTTAGGAGAGATTTTACGATTAATGCATTGGCAATTAAGCTAAATAAAAAAGATTTCGGTAAATTAATTGATCCATTTAATGGTAAACAAGACATTATTGAACAAGTAATTGTTACTCCACTTGACCCTTGCAAAACATTTTCAGATGATCCATTAAGAATGATGCGTGCAATAAGATTTGCATCAGAATTAAACTTCAGTATTAAAAATTCTATATTAGATTCAATACAAAAAAATAGAGAACGACTGTCAATTGTATCGCAAGAAAGAATTACTGATGAATTTAATAAAATACTTCTGTCCAAGAAACCTTCTATTGGAATAAATTTACTACACAAAACAAAATTACTTCATATTTTTTTCAATGAATTAGTCTCTTTAGCAGGTGTAGAAATTAAAAATAATCACGCACACAAAGATAATTTTAAACATACATTACAAGTATTAGACAATATCAGTATAAACACTGATGATTTATGGCTGAGATGGGCTGCTTTATTACATGATATAGCTAAGCCTATAACTAAAAAATATGAAGAAGGACACGGGTGGACATTTCATGCTCATGAATTTATTGGAAGTAAAATGGTGTCGAATATTTTTAGAAAATTAAAACTTCCTTTAAATGATAAAATGAAATACGTGAAAAAACTAGTTTTATTACATTTACGACCAATTATCTTAGCTAAAGACATTGTTACCGATTCAGCAGTTAGACGCTTACTATTTGATGCTGGAGATGATATTGATGATTTAATGCTACTTTGTGATGCTGATATTACTTCAAAAAATAAAGAAAAAGTAAAAAAATATCAAAATAATTTTCAATTAGTAAGAAAAAAAATAAAAATTGTTGAAGAAAAAGATAAAATTAGAAATTTTCAACCTCCAATTAATGGAAATGAAATAATTGATCTTTTTGAAATCAATGAGGGCAAAGAAATAGGCATTCTTAAAAATGCTATTAAAAATGCTATTTTAGATGGTTATATCAAAAATAATAAAATAGATGCTCTTAAATTTTTGAAACAAAAAGCAAATGAATTGAAAATTAAATCTAAGTTATAAAATACTTCATTCAAATTGTATCGGAACACGAAGATAAATTTGATGAATATGATGATTTTTCTAAATATTAGATTATGAAAAAAAAATTAGTAATAATTTTAGGACCAACCGCCATAGGAAAAACTAGTCTAAGCATTGAATTAGCTAAGCACTTTAAATCGGAAATTATATCATGTGATTCTAGACAATTTTATAAAGAACTAAACATTGGAACTGCACCTCCAAGCAAAGCTCAATTGCGTCAAGTTAGACATCATTTTATTAAAGATAGATCTATAAATTCAGAGTTTAACGCAGGTATGTTTGAAAATGAAGCTATTAATCTAATAGAATCTAATAATAATAAAATTTTATTTGCAGTAGGCGGATCTGGTTTATATATTAATGCTATTTGCAAAGGTCTTGACAATATTCCAGCTGTACCAAAAGAAATAAGAAATAAATTGACTCACGAATACAAAAAAAATGGAATATTATGGCTTCAAAAACAAATAAAAAAAATTGATGAAAATTATGAAATAAAATACGATATAAATAATCCTCAAAGAATGCTAAGATTTATAGAGGTATATAATTATACTGGAAAAAATATTGAATATTTTAAAATGAATAAGACAAAAAAGAGAAACTTTGATATTATTAAAATAGGTTTATTTATTGATAGAATTAAACTCTATAAAAAAATTAATAGTCGTGTAGATTTAATGATTGAAAATGGGCTAATTAACGAAGTTGAGAGTCTACTTACTCATAAAGACAAGAATGCATTACAAACAGTTGGTTACAAAGAAATATTTAAATATTTAAATAAAGAGTACACTTTAGATATTGCCATTGAAAAAATAAAACAAAATACAAGGAACTTTGCTAAAAGACAAATAACATGGTTTAAAAAAGACAAAGACATAAATTGGTTTAACCCAAAGCAAATAAAAGAAATTTTGGAGTTTATCGAAGTAAACTAACTGAACCCTTGATTTTACCCAAACCATTATTTAAATCAATTACATAAAAATAAACACCTTCTGGCAAATCTGTTCCATTTTTATTTTTTCCATCCCATGCATCAGAATAGCCAACAGAACTGAAAATTTCTCTACCAAATCGTCCAAAAATTGAAATTTCAGAATTTTCATATAAAAATAATTGATCAATCTTCCAAGTATCATTAATATTATCTCCGTTAGGTGAGAAAAAATTTGGAATACACTCAGCGTTTATTGCTTGAATAGTAAAGTTAGTATCAACAATACAATCATTTTTATCCTTAATTTGTAATGAATAATGGCCTGGTATAAGTGTAACATCAATTGGATTTACAGTGGATCCTACAGACCAGTTAAATGAATAATCTGGAGTACCTCCAGAAACAACAGCTTCTAGCTCAATATTTTTACTATTTAAATCACATTCAACAAATAAGCCTGAAGGCTCTAAATTTATTATTAAATCTTCAATTATGAAATCTTGTCTTAGCATACAACCATCACCATTGATTCCATAAGAATTGTCTGTAACCTCAACCCAATATTGTCCAGGACATATTTTAACACTAGATGTATTCTCTCCAGTACTCCAAAAATAAGTATATGGACCGTATCCCCATAACATTGAATCAGCAATGACTGATGTGTTTTCGAAATTAATTAGACTATCAGTTAAAAAAGACGATAAATCAAGAGTATCAATAATGTAACAATCATTATTTAAATTTGTAACTGTAACAAAGTATTTCTTTTCGCATGCATTTACATAAATGATAGAATCATTTGATAAAGAATCTACTCTTAAGTTACTCCATAAATAACTATATGTTCCTAAACTGGAATTATTGCTAATATTAACTTCAGCTAAATATAAAGAATCATCATAATTTATTTCCGTTTCTAAAACAAAAGGATCAATATTTATAGCAAAAGAATCACTAAAACCACATAAATCCTCCACTGTGAGGTTCAAATTATATAAAGTATCATTGACAATTATAGTGCTATCTACATCTCCAGTACTCCAAATAAAATTAAAAGGATGAGTTCCTCCTGAAATAATTGGATTTGCAATTACACCATCATTACATGTCGTATCAATAATTGTAATATTCTCCAAATCTAATAATGATGGTTGATATATATATACACTATCAGTTGCAATACAATTATTATAATCAGTAATCGTACAATAACTTAATCCGGAAAAAAGATATGTATTACTATTTACAGAACCATTTGACCAACTAACAGTATATATGCTATCGTAGCCAGAAACATTAATTTCGATAAATGTTGAGTCACCAAAACACAATAAAGAATCTTGGTAATTAAAAAAATTAATCACAATATTTTCTGGATCAGGTAATAATATTGAATCATTGTATACACAGTTATTTGAATCAGTAATTAAAAAGTTATATAACCCAGCTGCTAAATTGATTAAAGAGTCAGTCATATATAAATTGTTCCACAAAATTTGATAAGGTGGTGTAGATCCAACAATATTAAGAGAAATAGCTCCATTTGAATCTCCATAGCATACTAAACTATCAAGAAATACATTGACATCATATTTATCAGTTTGATTAATATTTATACTATCTTTATGTATACAATTGTTTGAATCAATAATTTCTAAATAATAACTTCCAAATGATAGATCATTCAAATAATTTGCATTCCAATTAATATTATATGGTTCAGAACCACCATAGACACTATCAATATTTATGTAACCTGTTGAATCTCCATAACAATTTACATGATTAATATCCAAATCTACTTTAACATCATAAACTGAATTAATTGAAAAAAACAAACTATCATTACAGCTAAATACAGTATCATCAATAACAACAAAATATTCACCAGAAGGCAAGAAAATTGAATCGTTGATAAAGTTAGTTATAGTAGTTTTAAAATTACTATTATAAATTGAATATATAAATGGCAAGTTTCCACCGGAAATACTATCAACAACATACCATACCGTATCTGATGAACATTTCTCTAATATATTATTGTTCTGAGAATATAAATTATATGCGTCAGGTTGATTTATAAAAATAGATGTGTCTAATATACATATTGATGAATCGGAAACTATTAATCTAAAAGTATCACTAAATAAATTTATAATCTCAATTGTATCTGCAATTAAAGAAGACATAGACTGTTGAGTTGAAATACTTTGAATGTTTGAAGTTAAGTTATTTATACTGTATTCTCTAATTGTATCATTTGCATTTAACAAATAATAATTATAATTGTTGTTAAAAGATATTTTTCTCCCCCCAGAAAAACTAAAAATTATTGACCCAGTGGAATCTCCATGACAACCTATTTGATTTATCTCATTTATATTGAATTCAAAATTAGTGGGATTATATAAAAAAGCTTTTACAGTATCAGTACAAAAAACTGAATCTGTTATTATTACAGTATATAGACCAAAATTTAAACTATCTAAAAAAGACACACCATTTTGTATAAAATTGGTGTTATAATACCATGAAATTGAGTATGGAGGGACTCCACCATAAATGGTGTCAAGGTAAACTGCACCCTGATCTCCATTACAAACGATTATATCTTTACTAATTTCAGATGATATTTCACAAGACACATAAAAAATATTTTCTTCTAATATAGAATCTAAAACATTTACAATACTTAACTTAAAATAACCACAAACTGATGTCAAAACACTATCAGAATTGTAACTTGAATTATTAAGAATAAAATTAGTATCATTTTGGTCAATAAATAACCAGTTAATTGAATCATTTGAATAATACCATTTAGAAAAATTATTTGTGTCTAATGAACTTATGATTGTTTGTATTTGACCATCTTCATAACAACTTAAATTAATCACGTTATTAGTTTGTAGATATTGTGATTTTGACACAAAACTTAGAACCAAAAGAAATAAAATAAATATTTTTTTTTTCAATTTTATAAATAAAGAAGCAAAGATACCTAATTTAATCAAAGGTCTTGAAAATCAATTTCCAAACCAGATTCTGCTTTAATAGTGTTAGTAAACTTGTGTTTTGTTTCTTCTAATAATACTGAAGTGTCTTTATATCGTTTTGAAAAATGACCAATTAACAAGTGTTTAGCACCAGCTCTATTTGCTATTGATGCAGCTTCATAGCTAGTACTATGACCTGTCTGATCAGCTCTTTCTTTTAAATCCTTAGCAAAAGTTGCTTCATGATATAACAAGTTAGAATCCTTAATTTTCAAGCATATATCATTCTTAAATCTAGTGTCTGTACAAAAGGAATATTTATATGGTAATCTATCATTAAGTGTGATATCACTATTTTTTATTATTTGTCCATTATTATTTATCCAATCAGCCCCATTTTTAATTGCATTAATTTGATTATGAGGAATATTATATTTTTCAATAATATTTTTTTTCAATTTTCTTTTAAATTTTTTTTCTTTAAAAATAAAACCAGAACAGTTTATTGTATGGTCTAGTATTATATTTTCTACTAAAAAAGAATCATTTTCAAAAATAATTTCATCACTATCTAATGATATATCATGAAAAAATAATGGAAATCTTAAAGCTGTATTAGAAGCTTGTAGTTGTAAATTAATTATTGATTTTAATTGTTCATGAGCATATATATGTAAATCTTTATTTCTTCCTAGTAAGTGCATACTAGTTAATAAACCTATTAAACCAAAATAATGATCACCATGCAAATGACTAATAAAAATATGATTTATTCTTTGAAAATTTATCTTATATTTTCTAAGCTGCACTTGAGTGCCTTCGCCACAATCTATAAGTAAAAATCTTTCATTAATATTTAACAACTGAGAGGTTGGATTACTTTTTAATGTTGGAATAGCAGATCCACAGCCTAAAACAGTTAGTTTAAACGACATTAACGATTAATTACTACTCTTTGATTTATACAAATATTTCCATCACTTATTGAGAAGATGTAAATTCCTTCAGAAAAAGTGTTCGTTACTATACTTTCATTATTTATACCCTTATTTGAACTAAACTTGAAAGAGCTAATTTTTTCACCAACCAAATTATACACATTACATACAACATTACTTTGGTGACCAATTAGATAATTAATATTTACAAAATCATTTGCAGGATTAGGAGATATATTATTAATTAGAAATTTATCTTTTGACAAATAATTTAAAACAGAAGTTGAATTAACAATATTTAGATAGTAGTAATCTATAACATCATCTTGAGTTGTACTCCCTAACAGAGGTATACCACTTACGTAGGCAGTTGTCTCAAAAACAATTTGGTAAGTACCTATATGATTTATAGTTGGATCAACCACAGAATATAATTCAGCACACTCAGTTGTTCCTCCAATAAAACCGCAGCTTGGGGGATCACAATAATAATCAAAATTTGGTGGTAATCCTGTAACAGAATTTAGTGTAATACTATCAATATCAACACTAATTATACCTATTGGTAGGCCTGTGATTTGTCCAGCATCAACAACCGTATCTTCAGGTGTAATTATTGTTATTAATTCATTGTATTGTTGTCCAACATAAGCATCAGAAAGTCCTGTAGCACTATCAGGGTAAATTCCCCCAACAACGAATTGTGGATCTGGTGTGCATTGTGAATAGACTAAAGTACAAGTAACTAAAAATAAAGCAGTAGTAAATAATTTCTTCATAATTTGATTTTTATAATTTATATATTTAATTGTCTTTCTATTTCTTCCATTTCTATATAATCGTAGGCTTCTTGTAATGTTGGAACAATAGTTAATTTATCATTAAATGAAAATTGACAAACTATTACAAATGATCCATTTTTATTTGAAACACTTCTATCAAAAGTAATAAATTTATGTTTAATCTTGTCAATTGTAGCTAAATCAACATCTTTTAAATCAGCAATAAAATTTTTAACATTTGCAGATTTTTTACCATCAATTAAAATATTTCCATTTTTGATAGAAAAAACTAATATATTTTCTGATGAGTTCATCATATCATTTTTTTATTTTTCTTGCTAATAAATATAAAATCGCCATTCTAATTGCAACTCCGTTTTCAACCTGATCTAAAATAATAGAATGATCAGAATCAGCAACATCAGAACTTAACTCAACACCTCTATTAATTGGACCAGGATGCATAATAATCATATTCTTTTTGATCTTAGATAAGATGTTTTTATTAACTCCGTAAGTCATTGCATATTCTCTAAGTGAAGGAATGTATTGAACATCTTGTCGTTCAAGTTGAATACGTAAAACATTAACTACATCACACCAATTTAGTGCTTTCTCTAAGTCTGGTATATGTTCAATGTTTAGCAAATTTAAATACTTTGGAATTAAAGAAGAAGGACCACATACCTTAACATTAGCACCTAGTTTTTGTAGGCAATAAATATTTGATAGAGCTACTCTGGAATGCATAATATCCCCAAGTATAAGTATATTTTTATTTTTAAGATCATTAAGTTTTTCTCTAACAGAGTATGCATCCAACAATGCCTGTGTAGGGTGTTCATGACTTCCATCTCCAGCATTAACTATCTTAGCCTTCACATTTTTTGATAAAAATAAAGCTGCACCAGGGTTGGGATGCCTCATAACAATCATATCTACCTTCATTGCTAAAATATTGTTGACAGTATCAATAAGGGATTCGCCCTTGTTTACTGAAGACGATGATGATGAAAAGTTTAAAATGTCTGCTGATAATCTTTTTTCTGCAATTTCAAATGACAATTTCGTTCTTGTAGAATTTTCAAAAAAAAGATTTGCAATAGTAACATCTCGTAATGATGGTACTTTTTTAATTGGTTGATTAATTATTTTTTTAAAATTATCTGCTGTTTTAAAAATTAAATTTATATCATCTTTATTAAGATTTTTGATACCCAACAAATGATTAACAGACAAATTATTCATTAGAAGATTTTACAATTAATACTTTATCCTTTTTATTTTCCTCTTTCCAGTTAACAACAATTTTTTCAGAATCTAAAACATTGACACTTTTACCAATATAATCGGGTTGAATTGGCAAATGCCTAGAATAATTTCTACTAATTAATGTTAATAACTCAACAGTATTAGGTCTACCAAATGTCATTAATGCATCTAATGCTGAACGTACAGATCTTCCTGTATATACAACATCATCAACTAAAATTACATGCTTTTCTTCAATATTGAAGTCTAGATCAATAGACTTGGGTATAATCGGATATTTTCTGATTCTAAGATCATCTCTATGAAATGAAATATCCAAACAACCACTCTTTATAATAGAATGTTTTAGCTTAGAATTTAATTTGGCTACTATTCTTTTACTTAAAAAAATACCTCTTGGTTGAATTCCAATAACAACTGTATTTTCAAAAATATCGTGCTTTTCAATGAGTTGCTGACACAATCTTTCAACTGTAACATTGATCTCACATTCATTCAATAACACTTTTTTTTCTGACATATTTAAGCAAACATAACAAAAAAAAAACCTCAAAATTGAGGTTTTTTTAAATTATTGGTTTTCTAAATCATTTTTAAGAGAAGATAGCTCATCTAAATCTCCTAAGGTTGATTGCTTTTGATCTTCTTGAATTTTTCTAATTACTTTCTGTGTAGTCTTCTTCTTCTTTTCAATCTCTTTTTTTAATTCGTCATTATATGTTGCTGAGTGTGAAAGTAAAATCTTTTTGTTTTCCTTAGAAAATTCAATCACCTTAAATTCTAGTTTTTCTCCCTTATTTATAAAAGAACCATCTTCTTTTTCAGCATGTCTTTTAGGAACAAATCCTTCAATTGAATTTCCTAAATCAACCAAAACTCCTCTTTCATAAATATCAATAACTTCAGCCTCTATTACATTATTAACGCCTAATTTCTCTTCATAACTATCCCAAGGATTAGTTGTTAATTGTTTGTGACCCAAACTAATCTTCCTGTTATCTTTATCAATATCAAGCACTTTAACTTCTAAAAAAGAATCTACTTTTGTAAACTCTGTAGGATGTTTTATTTTTTTTGTCCATGATAGGTCTGATATATGAATTAATCCATCTACTCCTTCAACAAGCTCAACAAAAATTCCAAAATTGGTAAAGTTTCTAACTTTCACTTTGTGGTCAGATCCTAACGGAAATTGCTTGTCAATATCTGCCCAAGGATCAGGTGTCATTTGCTTAACACCTAAAGACATTTTTCTAGTATCCCTATCTAAAGTTAAAATTTGAGCTTTCACTTTGTCTCCCTTTGAATAAAAATCATTTGCAGACCTTAAATGGGTAGACCAAGACATTTCAGAAACATGTAGTAATGCTTCTACTCCAACTTGTAGTTCAACAAAGACTCCATAATCTGCAACTACTACTACTTTTCCATCAACAATATCACCTACTTTTAAATTTGAATCTAACGCTTCCCATGGGTGAGAACCTAACTGCTTAAGACCAAGTTGAATTCTACTTTTACCTTCATCAAAATCTAAAATTACAACATTTATTGTTTCATCTAAATTTACTATTTCTTCAGGATGAGAAATTCTTCCCCAAGATAAATCAGTTATATGAATCAAACCATCAATACCTCCAAGATCAACAAAAACACCGTATGAGGTAATATTTTTTACAGTTCCTTCAAGAACCTGGCCTTTTTCTAATTTAGACATTATCTCTTTTGTTTGAACAGCTAAATCAGCTTCAATTAATGCTTTATGAGAAACCACTACATTTCTAAATGATTCATTAACTTTAACTACTTTAAATTCCATCTCCTTACCCACATATTCATCATAATCTCTAATAGGTTTAACATCAATTTGCGAACCAGGAAGAAAACATTCAATACCAAAAACATCAACAATCATACCTCCCTTTGTTCTACTTTTTATCTTTCCATTGACAACCAGATCATTTGCTAACGCATCATTAACTCTTTCCCAGGCTCTTAGTACTCTAGCTCTTCTGTGTGATAATATTAATTGTCCTGTCTTATCTTCTTGTTTTTCAATTAGAACTTCAACAATATCACCGATTTTTAAATCATCATTATACTTAAATTCATTAAAAGATATAACACCATCAGATTTGAAATTAATATCTACTACAACTTCTCGATCTGTAATCGTTACAACCTTACCATCAATAACTTGCTTAGCAATAACATTTGGTAAAGTAGAAGTATATGTTTTTTCTAAATCTAATCTTTCATCTTTCGAATAAATTTCATTATTTGTTAATTCATCCCAATTAAAATTCTCATCAGTTTTACTTGATATTTCTTGAGTTTTTGGAGAAGTACTGGTTTTTTCCTTCAGCTCATCTTTTTTTGCTTCTGATGTTTTTGAGCTTGAACTAATTCTTGGTTTTTTTACAGATGAACTTTTAACTTTCTTTTTAGTAGTTGTTTCATCTACTTGGTTTGTGTTTTTACTTTCTTCAGCCATTTGACTTTAGATTAATTTGTATCTTAAATACTTAAAGGTTTTAATGTAAAGTATATTAAGAGGATTAAACTTAAATTTCCTTTTTAAACCTTTTTAAACAATAATAAAAGGGCTGCAAATATACAATTTATATTTAATTGATTAAATTATGTATCGAAGTCTGGACATCTTCCATTAACCATCTAGGAGTAGATGTTGCACCGCATATACCAATCTTAGTTTGATTTACAAACCAATCTTTTTTAATTTCTGAAATATCCGAAATGAAATATGAATTTTTATTTTCATTTTTACAAGACTGAAATAACATTTTTCCATTTGAGCTTTTTTTACCGCTAACAAAAATAATTACATCATTTTGATTAGAAAACTCTTTTAATTGTGGTTCTCTTCCAGATACTTGCCTGCATAATGTATCATGAACAATATAATTAACTTTTAAATGATTAGGTATTCTTCTGCTAATTTCATCAGTAATTTCCTTATATAACTTAGGACTTTTAGTTGTTTGAGAATAAATATAAATAGGTTTAGAAAAATCTATTTTTTTTAAATCTTCAAATGAAGCGATAACAATTGCCTTATCATTAGTTTGACCTATCAAACCTTGAACCTCAGCATGACCTTCTTTGCCAAATATAATAATTTGACCATCAATATCTTGCATTGTTTCATATCCTTGCTTTATTTTATGTTGTAATTTTAGTACAACTGGACATGATGCATCTAATAACTCAATATTATTTTTTAGTGCAATCTTATAAGTATGTGGTGGTTCACCATGAGCTCTAATTAACACTTTACAATTTGACAACTTAATAAATTCATTATGAGTTATCATTCTAAGACCTTTATTTTTTAGTCTTTCAACTTCTTTATCATTGTGAACAATATCTCCCAAACAATATAATTCTTTGTCTTTAGATAATATGTCTTCAGCCATTTGAATTGCATAAACAACACCAAAACAAAATCCCGAATACTTATCAATTGTTATTTTCATAATTTTTAAGTTTTTTTTGAACTAAAATATCAATAAACTTTAATTGTTCATTAATTGATTTATCTGAATTATTAATTAAAATAGCATCATCAGTAAAGATAAGAGGATTATGTTTCCGATTGGTATCATCATAATCTCTTTTTTTAATATTCAGTAAAATATCATTAAGCTTAACATCATAACCTTTTTGTGTAAACTCGTTGAATCTTCTCTCTGCTCTTTTATCTATGTCTGCAGTAACAAATAATTTTAGCCCTGCATCAGGAAAAACTTTAGAACCAATATCTCTACCATCCATTACTATGTTGCCAAACTCTCCTTTTTTCTGCTGCAAATGAATCAGTTTATTTCTTACTACTAAAATTTTTGAAACAACACTAACTTTTTGTGATACTATTGGACTACGAATAATATCTTCAATATTTTCATTATTTAATATTGTTGTTGATTTTTCAGTATGTACATCATAACTAAAATCAATATCAATTTGATTTAAATGATGATCTAATTTATTAAAATCATAGTCATGTATCATATTATTTTTAATGAAATAATATGTTATTGCCCTATACATAGCTCCAGTATCAATATACTGCATATTATATTTTTTAGCTATTTTTTTTGCAAGAGTACTTTTTCCTGAAGAAGAGTAACCATCAATTGCAATATTAAAGGGTAATGACATTATAATGCAAAATTATTAATATTTGTTGTAATACTGAAATTATTTGTTGAACCTGAAATATGATAAGAAGATCTACTGTAATCCAACACAAAACCAACAACTTCAAATCCTACACCAAAAGAAAAACCAACAAATCCAGGGTAACTTGATAATGACATATCAAATCTTCTTTGAAAATTAAAACCTCCTCTTAAAAACAAACTTTTGTTAAAGGGTCTTAGTTCACCGCCAATAATTAAATGTCTTAAAAAAGTTTTAGCAAACGATTCTTTTTGAAGTTCTAAATTTACACCATTATAATTAAAACTATTATTAATCTTATAAGGTGAAGAAACATCAAAATTTTGAAGATTTTTATATGAAATATGATACGTAAATGGTAAATATTTTAATTTTTTACTTAGAGCTAATTCTAACTGTGTAGGTAAATTTTCAGAAACATTATATTTTTTTAATTGTTTACCAATATTTTTAACTAACAATGTTACACATAAATCGTTATTATTAAAATATGTAGAAGATATATTACTTGAAAGTGCAATGGAAGAATAGTTGCTGTATTTTGAGTTTAAAAAATTTAAACTCATACCCAAAGTAAAGACACTACTAATTTTTTTTGCTAATGAAAATGAAAATATCTGATCACTTGCACTAAATTCTCCTAATACATTGCCAAAATCATCTGTATAGTCAAACAATCCATAATTAATTGTTTGAATATTAACAGAAGTTAAACCTAAATTATCAATTTTTCTTGCAAAAGAAAATGATAAAATATTTATATCAGAAAAATAATTACTAAAAGCAAAAACAAAATTATTATTCATTTCTAAATTTAAAAGGGATGGTGCCACTCTAGTTAAAGAAACATCATTATTATTGGGCAAACTGATACCACTACCTCCAATAGATTCAACTTTGGGTGAGACTTGAATATCAAAAAATTGAAACGAGTTTACACCTCCAGACTGTGCAAAAATTACAGAAGGGAAAAATAAAATTATCAATAAAAATAACCTTAAATTCAAATTAAAAAAATTATTTTAATAGTGCAGCATGTATCACTTGGCTTAAATCATTTACATAATGAAATTTCATATTCTTTATATACTGTTTATTTATTTCTAAAATATCTTTTTGATTTTGTTGTGATAAAATAATATTATTAATACCAGATCTTTTTGCAGCTAATATTTTTTCTTTTATTCCTCCAACAGGAAGTACTTTACCTCTCAATGTTAACTCACCAGTCATAGCTATCTTTTCTTTTACCTTTCTCTTTGTGAAAACTGATACAAGAGCTGTAAATATTGTGATACCAGCAGAAGGCCCATCTTTAGGAGTAGCTCCCTCTGGAACATGAATATGAACATTCCACTTATGGAATATTTGTGGATCTAAATCATATAAATGGGCATTTGATTTAAGATACTCCATTGCAATAGTTGCAGATTCTTTCATGATTTTTCCTAAATTCCCAGTAACTGATAAACGACCCTTTCCTTTACTTAAAATTGATTCAATAAATAAAATATCACCACCAACAGAAGTCCATGCAAGTCCAGTAACAACACCAACAACATCATTATTAACGTCATGATTACGATCAAATTTGGGAGCACCCAACATTAACTCAATTTGTTTTTTATTTGGCTTATTATAAACTGATTTATTAAGTACAATTGATTTAGCAATATGACGAATTATTTTACTAATTCTTTTCTCCAATGATCTAACACCAGATTCTCTTGTGTATTGATCAATAATTTTTTCTAAAATAGAATCTGATAAAATTAGATCATTCTTTTTCAAGCCGTGTCTTTTTAATTGCTTTGGTAACAAATGATTTTGCGCAATTTTAACTTTTTCTTCAAGTGTATAACCATTAATTTCAATAATCTCCATTCTATCTCTTAGTGCAGGCTGTATTGTATCCAATGAGTTTGCTGTAGCAACAAACATAACCTTAGAAAGGTCATAATCTAACTCTAAATAGTTATCATGAAAAGATTCATTTTGTTCAGGATCTAAAACTTCAAGTAAAGCAGATGATGGATCCCCATGGTTATCTCTTGTAACTTTATCAATTTCATCTAAAACAAAAACAGGATTGGATGAATTAGCTTTTTTGATAGATTTTATAATTCTACCAGGCATTGCACCAATGTAAGTTTTTCTATGCCCTCTTATTTCAGCTTCATCTCTTAATCCTCCTAAAGAAACTCTTTCATAGTTTCTTCCAAGGGCAGAAGCAATTGATTTACCTAGTGAAGTTTTTCCTACACCAGGAGGTCCAAAAAGACATAATATTGGAGATTTCATATCTCCTCTTAACTTTAGTACCGCTAAATGTTCAATAATTCGTTCTTTAACCTCTGTTAAACCGAAATGCTCGCTATCTAAAATTTTTCTTGCAAAAGTTAAATCAAACTTGTCTTTAGAGTATTTGTTCCAAGGTAAATCTAATATTAATTCAATATAACTACGCTGAACAGAATAATCTGACATCGATGGATTCATTCGCTGTAGCTTTTTAAGTTCTTTTTCAAATGCAACACCAATTTCTTTATTCCACTTTTTCTTTCTAGCTAGACTTCGCATTTGTTCAATTTCTTTATGAGAACCACTACCACCTAACTCCTCTTGAATAGCCTTCATTTGTTGATGCAAATAATACTCTTTTTGTTGTTTATCCAAATCTACTTGAACTTTAGATCTAATCTTATTTTTCATCTCTAATAACTGAAGTTCTTTTGTTAAAAGTTCAAGACATAAAATTGCTCTTTTCTTTAAATCAACTTCTTCCAATAACTTTTGTTTTTCAGATAAACTTATATTCATATTCGATGAAATAAAGTTAATTGCAAAAGTTGTGTTTTTTATATTTTTAATAGCAATGGAGGCTTCTGTAGGTATATTAGGTGATTCTTCAATTATTTTTAATGCTAAATCTTTTACAGAATCTACTAATGCATCAAACTCATCGTCTGATTCAATTGGCTTAACTTCTTTTAATTCAGAAATTTTTCCCTTGTAATACGGTTCACTACTGATAATTTCGTTTAAGAAAAATCTCTTTCTTCCTTGAATAACAGCTGTAATGTTGCCATCTGGCATTTTTAACATCTTTAAAATATGCGCTACTGTACCAATTACATTCAAATCTTCAATAACAGGTTCTTCAGTATCAAACTCCTTTTGAGATAAAACTCCTATTGTTTTGTTTCCTGAATCAGCATCCTTTATCAGCTTAACTGATCTTTCTCTGCCAATTGTAATTGGAATAATAACACCTGGAAATAAGACAGTATTTCTTAATGGTAAAATAGGAAGAACTTCAGGAGTATTTTCTTTAGAAATTTTTGCTTCATCCTCATCACTCATTAATGGAAGAAACTCTGTGTCATTTTCAATAATATCAGAAAAAAAATAGTTTTGATCGAGTGTTTTATTTTTCATGCTTAACTATTTTCTATTATTATATAAATTATTGTTTTTAAATGCATTAAATAATTTATCTTTAATAGCATTCTCCATATCCTCCTCAGCAAAATTATATCCAATTATACTTCCACATAAAATACCAATTAATGTAGCTTCTCTAACATTAAAACCTTGCTGTAAAACTTTCATATATATTTCATATAAACTATATTTCTTACTATATAATTTTTCAGCTTGTTTAAAAAGCCTTGATAATTCTTCTTTATTGCATTGCAATACTTTACATAAATTATCTTGATCTCGATGATTTAAATTACTTAATAAATTTATCATTTTTTTATTTTAAATTTATTGCAAGTTGTATGCCAGAGTTTAAACTAGGTCTTTTTGTCATAATTTAATATGAGTTTCTATAACATTTTGTCATGTTAAATACCTCATATAAAATCTTTTTATCTAAATCACTAATATTTATTTTTCTTCTCAAACAAACTTTTTCTGCAACTAACAAGGCTTTTTCAATATCATAAACTTTAAAACCACTAGCACCTCCCCAAGAAAATGAAGGAATAAAATTTCGAGGAAATCCAGATCCATACACGTTTGTATTAACTCCAACAACTGTTCCTGTATTAAACATCGTATTTATACTTGATTTACTATGATCACCCATAATTAAACCACAAAATTGTAAATTGGTATTTTGAAAAGACTGTAACTTGTAATTCCAAAGTCTCACATCAGCATAATTATTTTTTAAATTTGAAGTATTAGTGTCTGCACCTAAATTACACCACTCTCCAATTACTGAATTACCTAAAAAACCATCATGAGCTTTAGATGAATAGCCAAACAAAATGGAGTTATTTACCTCACCACCTAATTTAGAATAAGGTCCTAGCGTCGTTGCTCCGTAAATTTTTGAACCAATCTTTAAAACCGAATTATTGAGCATAGCAAATGGTCCCCTTATTATCGAACCTTCCATCACCTGACAATTTTTTCCAATATAAATAGGACCTTGCTTAGAGTTTAATATGGAGCATGAAATACTAGCACCTTTCTCAACAAAAATATTTTCACCTATAATAGTATTGCTACTACTAATATTAGTTGATTTTCTACTTCTAGTTAAAAT
>MDSV01032782.1_pt1 | contig 22653 bp, 26 predicted proteins | sample 810851 | NCBI WGS metagenome assembly MDSV01 (sample SAMN05326640, study PRJNA326480) | marine metagenome | isolation source: seawater | place: Atlantic Ocean: North East | collected 2012 | reverse complement strand
GTTACGCAGTTAGTCCAGCTTCTGCAGACAATGCAACAAGACAGCCCCATGTATCCGCTTTTGATGCAAAGCATTATTGACAATATGAACCTCAGTAACCGTGAGGAACTAATTGCCGCAATGCAACAGGCGTCACAGCCCAATCCACAGGCTCAGCAAATGGCGATGATGGCTCAGCAGGCGCAAGTAGAACTGCAACAAAGCCAGACTGCCGCCCTGAATGGTCAGGCCGCAGAATCGCAGGCTAGAGCAGGCAAACTTGCAGTTGAGTCTCAGATTGCACCACAAGAACTGCAAATTGACATGATTAATGCAATTACTAGAAACCTTAAAGAAGGCGACCAAGAAGATAAAGAATTTGAACGCAGGTTGAAGGTGGCAGACAGGTTACTTAAAGAGCGCCAAGTGGAGGCTAAGCCGCAAAATGCTAATGACACAAACCGAACTCAACAACCTGTTCAGCCAAGTGAACGACGCCTTCAGGGAGCAGGGCCAACGCCTCAAGGACTTGAAAGCACAATTAGACGAATTAGAGGCGAGGCTTGATGGCTACGAAAAAAGACCCAAAGCTGGCACGCGCAGGCGTAAGCGGGTACAACAAGCCGAAGAGAACCCCGAAACACCCAACGAAGAAGTTTGTGGTGGTAGCGAAGGTGGGGGACAAGACCAAAACGATTAGGTTTGGCGATGCTAAGATGACGATCAAGAAAGATCAGCCTGCTCGCCGCAAGTCGTTTAGGGCAAGGCATAAGTGCGATACAGACCCGCCAAGCAAGTTAACAGCAAGGTATTGGTCATGCAAAAAATGGTAATCAACAAAAGAGGGTTAGATGAATACACTAGAGCAAAGGTATTCGTTAAAGGTTAAAGAAAGTATTGATGCGTGTCTAAAATCTCATTTTCTTCGTGGAAGCAAGCATGAAAATGTAGTTTTAATGTTTTCTGGGGGCATGGATAGCGTTTCTCTTGCGTGGAGTTTGTTGGAGCATACTGAGCAATCTTTATATATTCATGCAGTACATCTGGAAAACTCAGAGGGTAGATTTAAGGCGGAAGGCAAGGCAATTTATGACAGCATAACGTGGCTTAAAGAAAATCAACGGAGTTTTGAGTTTTCTTCATCATTATACTCATGGAAAGCCAAATACCCCGGCGGCAGAGATATGGCGCTTGCAATGTTTCAAGCCTGCAGGGTAATGAACGTAATGACAAAGCCATGCATAGCGGTATATACCGGCGACTACAATATGTGCAAAGAAGAATCTGCAGAGGCATATGGCATATTAAATGCTTGCTCCACAGGAAAATCTGCAAAATCTGTTTGGGCGACGCCGTTTGACTTTATGTCACAAGTTTCGGTAGAAAGAAGTCTGGGTGTTTATTATGGGATGCCAGAAGAATTGCGAAATATGTATTGGTCATGCCGGAGGCCTGTAGAAACGCCAGAAGGCTTTCTTCCTTGCGGATCTTGCCATGCTTGCGATAGACAAAAAGTAATGCAAGAGGTAATTAAAAATGAAGGTTAAAGCGCCAAAAGGCTATCATTGGATGAAAGATGGCAAGGAATATAAACTGATGAAGAATCCTGCTGGTGGGTACAAACCCCATAAGGGCGCTTCTCAGTCTGCTGAATTTAAAGTTCAAAAAGTCCACAAGGGCAAATAGGAGGCTTTTATGGCGGGCTATTCAAAAGGCAGAAACAAACAGGTTGTTAGGTCAATGCCACCCAAAAAGAAAAAGAAAAAGAAGAAGACCCACTAATGCCTGCGAAAAAGAAAGCTAAGCCCAAGAAAAAGAAGGGCGCTATACCCGATAACGTAAAGAACAAAGCTCTTTACTCACGAGTTAAGTCTGAGGCTAAACGTAAGTTTGACGTATATCCCAGTGCTTATGCCAATGCATGGCTTGTAAAAACCTACAAGAAACGTGGTGGCACTTATGCCTAAATCTAAGGATGGCTTGACCAAATGGTTTAAGGAAGAGTGGGTTGATATCAAGACCGGCAAACCTTGCGGTCGTAAGAAAGCCAAGGGTTCCAAGCGTCCTTATCCGGCCTGTCGGCCTAAGGCTGTTGCCTCTAAGATGACCAAGGCAGAAAAAGAAGCGGCTAAGCGCAAGAAAAAAGGGCCAAAAGCAATTAAATATGCAGTTACAGCGTCTGGTCGTAGACGGAAGAAAGCCAAGAAGGCTTGACGTTTTCCTATAAAGAATATACAAGGCAGTTTTGAGATAACCTTATGGCCTCGTTGGACAAAGAAACCGAAGAGTATTACAGCAAGTATTTCGACCTGTTTCGTACCGAAGGGTGGAAGCAGTTAATCGAAGAGCTAAGACAGAACGCTATGATGATTAATAGCGTTGAGAATACAAAAGATCAGGAGGATCTTTATATTCGCAAAGGACAGCTAAAAGTCTTGGGATATTTGTTGAACTTTGAATCAAATATGGAAACTAGCTTTGAGGAGCTAGAGAAAGAAGATGAAGATATTTGACTTTCGCTGTGAGAATGGTCATGTATTTGAAGAATTTGTAGACGGCACAACTACAGCCAGTAGGTGCGGCTGTGGCGCAATGGCTACAAAAATCGTTTCAGCTTCTAATTTCGTACTGGATGGGTCAACCGGGGACTTTCCCGGCAGGCACATGAAGTGGGTGCGGGAACATGAAGAAGCTGGGCGACGAGGGCGTGAGGCTAGACGAGAGGAAGGTCTTGCGTAATTGTAATCTCCACAACCTTTTTGAAGGCGGGGCTATTTAATGATGTCGAGAGCGACACTTATTGATGAGCGTCCAGAGGTAGAAGAAACCGAAACTACGCAAGAGTTGACGGCTGATACTGTTGAGACTCCAGAACCGGAAGAATCTCAAGAGCCTGATATTCCTGAAAAGTATCGCGGTAAATCTGTGCAAGACCTTGTTCAGATGCACCAAGAGCTTGAGCGTTTTTCTGGCAAGCAAAGTGCTGAAGTCGGGGAAACGCGCAGGGAAGTTGGCGAATTGCGTGAATTGGTTGATGGCTACATCCAGACAGAACTCTCAAACAAACAAGCACCTCAGTCTCAGCAGGAAGATGACAACAAAGATGATGTTGATTTCTTTGTTGATCCTCAATCTGCTGTAAACCGAGCAATAGACAATCACCCCAAGATCAAAGAGGCGGAAGCCTATACACAGCAGTACAGACAGCAAGCGGCGTTATCGCAGTTGAAATCCAGTCATCCTGACATGGAAAGTATTTTGCAAGATGCAAAGTTTGCTGAGTGGATCAAAGGGTCGAAAGTCCGAACACAATTGTTTGTTCAGGCAGATCAGCAGTATGACTACGATGCCGCTAACGAGTTGTTTAGTCTCTGGAAAGAGAAGAATCAGGTTGTTAAGCAAACTGCTCAGGCAGAAAAGGTAGCGCGTCAGAGTGCAGTGAAGTCAGCGAGTACAGGCAATGCTCGGGGAGCAGTAGAGGGGTCAAGGAAGAAAGTTTATCGTCGTGCTGACATTATTAAATTAATGAAGACCGACCCCGAGCGATACACTGCTTTGTCAGATGAGCTTTTAAAAGCTTATGCGGAGGGTCGAGTTCGCTAGCCTTTAAAGGAGATTTATCGTGGCTACAGCAACTTACCCCGGAACAGGCGGCTTTACCGCCTTAACAGAAGCGGGAACGTTTGTACCAGAAATCTGGTCAGACGAGATTATTGCCGCTTATCAAAAGAACTTGAAGATGGCACCTTTGGTCAAGCGTTTAGCTATGACCGGCAAGAAGGGTGACGTTATTCATATTCCCAAGCCTACTCGTGGTGATGCCAATGCTAAGGCGGCAGATACTGCGGTAACGATCATTGCAAACACTGAGTCAGAGTTGCAGGTTACTATTAACCGGCACTTTGAATACTCGCGTCTGATTGAGGACATCGTAGAGGTACAGGCTTTGTCATCTCTGCGTCAGTTCTACACTGAAGATGCTGGTTATGCTCTGGCTGTTCAAGTTGACACTGATCTTCATGCGGCTGGTACTGGTTTTGGTGATGGTGGCGCTGTTGTATTTAGTCCTGCCGCTACTGACTACCAGCACACTGGTTGCTTCTTCAACGACAATGGCACTACCACTCAGTACACTGATGACACTCTGGTAGCTGGTGACGAGTTTACGGATGCTTTCTTCCGCGACATGATCCAGAAGATGGATGACAACAATGTGCCAATGGAAGGTCGTAACCTGATCGTTCCACCCGCAACGCGCAAAGCGATTATGGGTATTGATCGGTATGTGTCATCTGACTTTGTATCTGGCGGTACAGTCAACAACGGCTTAATTGGTAACCTGTATGGCGTAGACGTTTACGTTTCCGCTAATTGCAGAACCATTGAGGCGGCGGCTGACAACACTGCATCGTCTGTAGATACTCGTGCGGCCTTGTTGTTCCATAGCGAAGCAGTTGTTATGGCTGAGCAAATGGCTGTTCGTTCGCAGACTCAGTACAAGCAAGAGTACCTCTCTACGCTGTACACCGCAGACACCCTTTACGGTGTTCAGGTGTATCGCCCAGAGGCTGGCTTTGTACTGGCAGTACCATCTGCCTAATCCAAACGGGGGCTTCGGCCCCCTTTTCCTTTTGTTTGTTTTTTGGAGTAGGTTATGGCAACCACGATTAAGTTAAAGAATGGATCAGGGGCGCCTGCCGCAAGTGATTTAGTCCAAGGCGAACCCGCATTAGACCTAACCAATAATCGACTGTATTCAGAAAACTCAAGTGGCTCAGTCGTTGAGATTGGTACAAATCCTACGTCTCTGTCTATTAATGGCACGGCGATTACTTCTACAGCCGCAGAATTAAACATTCTGGATGGCGTGACATCAACCGCCGCAGAACTCAATATCCTTGACGGGGTAACGTCTACGACCGCTGAGCTAAACATCTTGGACGGTGTGACATCTACTACCGCTGAGTTAAATATTCTTGATGGGGTAACGTCCACTACGGCAGAACTAAATCTGGTTGATGGCTCTTCAGCAGGAACAATTGTTAATTCAAAGTCTGTAATTTATGGATCTAGTGGCGAAGTCAATGCCACAACACTGCAAATAGCAGGATCGTCAATTACATCGACAGCCGCAGAACTGAATCTCCTAGACGGAGTAACGTCTACTACGGCAGAGCTAAACATTCTGGATGGCGTCACATCTACAGCGGGTGAAATAAACCTGCTAGATGGCTCTACGGCTGGGACAGTTGTTAATTCCAAAGCTGTTATCTATGGCTCTTCAGGTGAGGTCAAAGGAACGACCTTTCAGACAGCAACAAATACTTCTGGAAACCTTTTAATTGCTAATGGCACCGGGTTTGCTTCTACCGCTGTTGGCGACTTATCTGAAATATCTACTGTTGCTGATGATGATGTTTTGATTGCGGTAGATACGTCAGGTGGCGGTCTAAAGAAGTTAACCAAATCTACGCTGGTTGCTGGTCTTTCTGCATCATCTGGCATTAGTAATGTTGTTGAAGATACCACCCCGCAGTTAGGTGGCAATCTAGACACAAACAGCCACAACATCTTAATAGATGATGCACATTTTATTGCTGATGAAAACGGCAATGAGCAGATCATATTTCAAACTACAAGCTCTGCTGTAAATGAAATTGAAATTACCAATGCGGCTACTGGCAATGGTGTTCAAATTGCGTCAACTGGTGGTGACACCAATATTGACCTAAAGCTAACGCCAAAAGGAACCGGACAAGTAGTTATTGATGGCAATGTAGGCATTGAAACCGGCCTTATTGATCTAAAGAACGGTGGCACCGCCTCGCAGATTAAGTTTTATTGCGAAACTGGAAATCAACACGCACAGACATTGCAAGGTGCGCCACACTCTGCGACGGCAAATAACACGCTGGTATTGCCTGCGACGGGTAGCAATCTTGTTTCCGACACTGCAACTCAAACGCTTACCAACAAGACACTTACGTCGCCAAAGATAAACGAAGATGTAGCCGTTAGTGCAACAGCTACTGAGCTTAATGTTCTTGATGGGATTACGTCTACCACCGCTGAACTGAACATATTGGACGGTGTAACGTCTACAGCGGCTGAATTGAACATTCTAGACGGGGTTACATCGACAGCGGCAGAGTTAAATATCCTTGATGGTGTAACCAGCACTGCCGCAGAGCTAAACATTCTTGACGGAGTTACAAGCACAGCCGCCGAGTTGAATATTCTTGATGGTGTTACATCAACCACCGCCGAGCTTAACTATCTTGATATTACTACGCTGGGAACCTCTGAGGCTTCAAAGGCGGTAACGGCTGACTCAGGCGCCAAGGTTAAGTTTATTGGCACCACATCTGTTGCTGAGATGATTGAGAAGGTTACTACCCAAACCAGCACAACGGGTACGATTAACTTTGATTTTTTGACTCAAGCCGTTGAGTTTTATACAGCAAACCAAGGGGCAAACAGGACGATTAACTTTCGCGGTGATGGCTCTACAGCCTTAAATGCTGTAATGGCAGTTGGGGAAAGCATGACAGCGGCTATATTAATGACTCAAAGCGGCTCTGCGTACTATTTGGATACCTATCAAATTGATGGCTCAGGCGTTACTCCTGAATGGTCAGGTGGCTCTGCTCCATCATCAGGAAATGCAAATTCTATTGATTCCTATGTGTTTACAATCATTAAAACAGCAGATGGTACGTTTACTGTTTTAGCCAGCCAGACGCAGTACGCATAATGCCTTTGCTATCTACAATTGGTGGGGCGTCTGTAAAGGGCTTTAATTCCGGCGGTGGCGATGGCCCCGTAATACTAAGCAAAATTGTGTTTCTTGCAGGAGGCGGAGGTGGCGGTGGTGCTACTTCAGCAAGCGCCTCGTCGGGATCAAGTGGTGGCGGCGCTGGCGGCTTCAAAACAGAAACTAATGTTACAGTTTATACAGGAACAACATATACCGTCACTGTTGGTGCTGGAGGATCTGGTGGCGGTCAGAGTAGTGACGGTTCTAGTGGCGGTAATACTGCGATTGCTGGTACTGATATTACTACCGTATCCGCCGCAGGTGGCGCTGGTGGAGTATTTTCCAGTAAAAGCGGAAACAGCGGTGGTAGTGGAAGCGGTGCTGGCGGTTTAGGGCATACTGGCGGTGCGGGTACATCCGGCGAAGGTAATGCTGGTGGAGATTCTAACACGGGCGTTGACGGTCCCGGCGGTGGTGGCGGTAAAGGCGCTGTTGGCGGCGATGGTTATTATGTATCTTCCGGCACTCCCAATTTCTGGTATTACGGTGGCAATGGGGGGGCAGGAAGTCAATCTACTGACTTTCTGTCGAACGCACCTGTTGCCGCTGGCGGTGCCGGTGGTGGGCTCTACTATACAAGTTCTGGTGGTTACTTTGGTACCGGAGGCACCGGAGGCTCTGGTATTGGCGGCAACGGTGGTTATAACAGCAATGCAGGTAACGCAACAGCAAATCGTGGTAGCGGTGGCGGAGGCGGCACAAGAACTGAGGTGGCTAACTCCTTTGTAGCCGGCAATGGCTCTGGCGGTGGAATAAACATTTTTGCGCCACGGCAGGCAACAGCTACTACAGGATCGCCTACCGAAACTGATGAGGGTAGCGGCAATTACAGCTATTACTTTAGTGGCTCTGGATCGATAACCTTTTAAGGTAACAAATGGCTCACTTTGCAAAAATTTCAGACGATGGAACTGTGCTTGAAGTCATAGTTGTGAATAACGACGTCTTGCTGGATAACGATGAAGTTGAGCAAGAGCAACTTGGCAAGGACTTTTGTCAAAACTTGTTGGGTGGTACATGGGTACAAACCAGCTATAACAACAACTTTAGAAAGCGTTTTGCGTTTATAGGCGGGAAATACGATTCAACTAATAATGTATTTCTTTTTCCGCAACCTTACCCTAGTTGGACGTTAGATAGCAATTATGAGTGGCAACCGCCGACACCTTACCCCGATGACGGTGGCGCATATTTATGGTCTGAAGAAAGCAAAAGCTGGGTTGAAAATGAAAATCCAGCCGCTGAAGTTTAACTAAGCCGTGATATGTGAAAACAATTGTGTTGTATCTGGTGTCAAATACCTACACCTACACATGGGCTATTGGAAGCCGAACAAGGCTTGAACATTACAGAATTTGCAAATACAAGGAGCTAAATAGCGAATCAGATCAAACGTACACATGGTATTTACCTTGGCCTAATTCATATTGTGATCCTTACGTTATATATGAGGTGACAGATGATTGACCCAATTACAGCGGCGGCGGCGGCGACAAAAGCATACGCAGGGGTCAGAGCATTTATTGAGGCTGGCAAATCAATAGAGGATACGTTTCAGGTAGTAGCTAGATGGCAAGGTCATGCATCAGATGTTTTGTATGCTAGCCAAAGGCACAAGAAAAAAACGAACCCTTTTAAAGCTGTAGTTTTTGCAGGGTCAGTAGAAGCAGAAGCGGCACAGATGTTTGCCGCAAAGAAGAGGGTAGAGCAACAACGCAAGGAACTGATAACGCTACTGCAGTATGCGTACGGAAATGAAGGTGTAGCGGAATATAGGCAATGCGTTAAGGATGTAACTGAGCAGAGACAACGCGAGGTATATGCTCAGCAAGAAGCAAAAGATACAGCAGTTAAGTCAATGTGGATTGCGGTATTAGTGGGTCTTGCAGGTTGGTTGATTAGCATAATTGTAAAAGCGGTGATGGATAAAGAATGAATATGGAAGAGCCAACAAAACAGGTAGTAGATATGCTTAGCTTTGCCACTGTTCTTGGCACGATTTCAGCTATTCTCCCACCGCTTTCAGCCCTATTTACTATTGTTTGGGTTGGTATACGGATATGGGAAACCGATACGGTTCAAAAGTTAGCAGGCCAAAAGCGTAGGCGTGATGCTAAAGGCCGATTTGTTAAGGATGATGACTGATGCTACAAGCACTGTTAGGCCCAGTAGCAGGACTAGCCAAGACATGGATGAACAATCGCCATGAGCAGTCGCAAGCTAAACATCAAGCCAAGATGCAGGTTATTAGCAACACTGCTACTTGGGAAGAAAAAATGGCTGAGGCGTCTGCTAACTCGTGGAAAGACGAGTTTTGGACGGTTGTACTCGCAGTCCCATTATTCTGTCTTGGATACTCTGTTGTGGCTGACGATGCCGGTGTTGTTGATCGTGTTCGTTATAGTTTTGACGTTTTATCTACTTTGCCTGACTGGTATCAGTATTTATTGTTTCTTGCAGTATCTGCGTCATTTGGAATCCGTGGTGCTGACAAGCTGATGAAGCTGAGGACAGGCAAATGACTCCTGACCAACTAAACGCATGGCGTGTTATTCCAAGGCTATTGATGTTAGCCATGCTGGTAATGACATACCGTGTAGTTGAGTGGTTTATGTCTTTGTCTGATCCTACGTTAGAACAGGCTGGCCTTGTGTCGGTAATGACCGGCGCATTGACGGGTGCTTTTGGGTTGTTTCTTGGTAGCGGGAAAAAAGAATAATGAGTAAACGCTTTACAGGTACAACATACGAAGAATTTGTTGAGTGGTTTAAATCTGACTCAGGAAACAACTTACGAAATCAGATGATGTCGTATTACGAGGCACGGGGCATGACTTATGAGGAGCGCCCCAGTCCCGGCTATGATCGCAATGAAAATGGTAGATATGTAAATTCACAAGGCGAGGAGCTTTTTTACTACACCGGCCCTGATTATAGTAATGAGCATCCTAATAGAGCAGGGTTAAACGCCGACGCCGATTATATGACTTTGTCGGACATTAAGTCTGCATTTGAACAAGACAGGGTTCTTCAACAAACTTTTGGTAGCTGGGACAATTATTCTTCGTATATTGCTGAAAGGCAAAATCTAGTTGATACAGGCCAAATTCTTGATAGGTGGGAGCAAGATTCTCAGCTATGGGATGAGCAGTTTTTACGAGCCTTAAGCAATAGAGGCGGGCCAAACGCTCAGCAAATATCGACAGTTATTCAAGCCGAAATGAATCGTCGTAATAATGTTGAAGCTGGCGTTCAAACCGATCTTAATAACCAATACGGCATTCAAAACACAATCATTGACACTAATGGCAATGAGCTTACTTGGAATGGCACTGGCTATTCTTTGGTTGAGCGACCTGATGACAACCTTGGTCGTACTCTTGCAATAACAATTTTTGCTACCGCTTTGGCTGGCCCTCTTGCTAATGGAATTGTTGGTTTGGGCGTTGCTAAAGGAGTTGCTATTTCTAACGCGGTAGCCGCAGGTATGGCTGGCGGAATTATTAACTCTGCCACTCAGCTTGCATTAACTGGCGATGTTGATCTAACCCAAGCGTTAGCATCAGCAGGTACTGCCGCATTGGGCAATGCGTTTTCTGGTGTTATGTCTGATCCTGCTGTTATTGATTCAGTTGGTCAGTCTCAAAACACTATTTTAGATGGGGTTGACGTCGGGAAAGGCGTGGATAATTTGGCAGGTGCTATAGGAGGGGGAGTAACAGCACAAGAAGTGCTAGGTGTTATAGACGCTGTTGGCCCTATAGCGGCTGGTATTGTTTTTGGCAGTCCAAGTAGCGTTTTAACCGGCGTTGAAGATGATCGTGGTCCTTATTCTATTGTTATAGATCCCGAAACTGGAGAGCAAAAGTATGTATTTACTGCCAGCGTATACCTTCCTCAAATAATTCAGGTTATTGAGGAAACCACGGAGTCTTCTAGCGGTGGCGGTGGTGCTGAAGGCGGTGGGGGTTCTGCCGCTGATGCTGACGCTTCTGATGCTGACGCTTCTGACGCTTCTGACGCTTCTGACGCTTCTGATGCTTCTGATGCTTCTGATGCCTCTGATGCCTCTGACGCTGACGCCTCCGATGCCTCCGATGCTGGCGGTGGCGATACTGAGACTACAGATGCATCTACTGACGGGGCTGACGGTGGTGGTGCTACAGATGGTGGTGATAATGCTGGTGCTTCTGGAGGGGGTTACACCTATGGGGGTGTAGACGGAACAGATGATGACATTATTGGCAGACAAATACATGAGGCTATTCGAAACGAAGAAGACCCAGATGTAAGGGATAAGCTAATAAGAGAGTGGGAAAAATACGTTGGCGCTGAATGGCTACCTGATTACATAAATCAAGACCCATTTGAGGGCTATGGCGATGGTTTACCTACAATAAAAGGCCATGTGTGGATAGAGCCATTTCTTGATGAGGACGGCGAAGAAATAGAAGGTGAGGGTGGTTTTTGGCAACCTGTATATAACACTGATGATATTGATGGCGGCGACATATTTGTAGAAGGCACTGTTGCGCCTGATTATGTCCCTGAATCCGGAACAGGGGGAAATGTAACAGAGCTTACGACATCCACAACAAAAGATGGCGAAATCGTAACGGATACAACAAAAGACACTACTGATACCCCAGATGTTATTACCCCTGTTGTAAGCGAACCAGAGCAAAAAGAAAAAGATTTTGAGGCGGTTGTTAAGGCTGAGCGAGAGCAAAAAGAAGAAGCAGAAAAACTACAGAAAGAATCGTCTACGCAGGCTGAGCTAGAAAAAAAGGAAGCAGAAAAGCAAAAAAAGGAAACAACGGAAAAGAAGGTAAGCCCAACCGAACCAGAAGAAAAAGAAAAAGACGCTGAAGAAGCTCGAAAAGACAGCGCTACAGAAAAACGTAAAAAGGAGTCAGAACAAAAGGAAAAAGAGACAGGGGAAAAGAAAGCAGATCCAACGGAGCCAGAGCAAAAAGACAAGGATAAACAAGCCGAGGAGGCAAAAAAAGAAGCTGAAAAAAAGAAAAAAGATGGGGTAGGCGCAGAGGAAGCACAAAAAGAAGCTGAGCTAGATCAAAAAGAATCTGAAGCAGAAAGACAACAAAAGGACGCAACAGAGCGACAACAAAAGGAAACAGAACGACAAAAAAAAGAAGCAGAAAAACAAAAAAAGGAAGGTGAAACATCTGCCGGAAACAAAAAAGACGGAGAGTTAACTGGCGTTAACAAAAAGGATGGGGAGACATCAGCACTAAACAAAAAGGATGGAGAAACGTCGGCATTAAACAAGAAAGACGGGGAAACAACTAGCGCCAACAAGAAAGATGGTGAAACGTCAGACACAAATAAAAAGGATGGTGAAACAAGTACTGCTACCAATAAAGACGGAGAGACAAGCATAGCGCCCAACAAGGATGGTGAAACAAGCACCGCTACTAACAAAGAAGGCGAAACAAGCATAACGCCCAATAAGGATGGCGGCGGTGACGGAGGCGGTGACGGAGGCGGTGACGGAGGCGGTGACGGAGGCGGTGACGGCACTGGCGATGGTAATGGTGATGGTAATGGTGATGGTGATGGGTCAGGAGATGGTGACGGCGATGGTGATGGTGATGGTGACGGTGATGGTGATGGGCTTGGCGACGGTCTTATGCTTACAGGTATGTTTGGCGGAGGGGCGGCGGCATCCCCTTCATTTAGGCCTTTCATGGCTGGAATCGACTATCAAGCTCCGCAATTGCAACAAATTCAGTCCCAACAAAAAGATTACGACCTAGAGCTAAATCAAATGATAGAGCGGCTTCAAAGGAATAGAGGCATGTTGGTATGACATATTTAAACTTAGTAAATAATGTATTACGCCGCTTGCGTGAGGATGTTGTTACAACTGTTGGCAACAATACCTACAGTACGATGGTTGGTGACTTTGTTAATGACGCAAAGGAGTTGGTTGAAACTGCTTGGGATTGGTCGGCGCTACGGTCAACATTAACGATTACAACAGCGGCAGATGACTACACCTATTCACTAACAGGCAGTGGTGACAAAGGCAAAGTCTTTAGGATTATCAACGATACTTCTAACTGCGAGCTCCAGTATCAAACCCAAGCATGGTTTGACAATGAATTCTTTGTAAACAACCCAACGTCAGGTTCTCCAAAGTACTTCACCTACAACGGTGTGGATACAAACGGCGATACACAGATTGATGTATACCCCAAGCCTGATGCTGTTTATTCACTAAAAGCCAAACTAGTAAACAGAAACACAGCACTAAGCAGTGATTCAGATACCTTGGCAATACCTAGCCAACCTGTCATACACATGGCAGTAGCCTTATTAGCCCGTGAGCGGGGTGAGACGGGCGGTACATCTACGCCTGAATACTTCGCTATTGCTGACAAGTACTTGTCTGACGCAATTGCTTTGGATGCACAAAAGCATCCTGAAGAAACTATCTTTTATACACCGTAGGAATCGTTATGGCACAGCCCCTACAGAGTATTAACTTGGTTGCCCCCGGTTTTAAGGGGGTCAACACAGAAGACTCGCCAATAGCGCAAGACCCATCTTTTGCAGATGTGGCTGACAACGCTGTTATTGACAAGCGGGGTCGTATTGCCGCTCGTAAAGGCATCAATGTTATTACGACTAATAAGACTGTTTTGGGCAGTGATTACCTTCATAGAATCCATCAGTTTTATGATGATGCCGGCAATGAGGACATACTGAGCACCGGCAACAGCAAGATAATGAAGGGTACGACTACGCTGACGGACATTACGCCCGGATCGTATTCTATCAATGCAAATAACTGGAAGATTGTTAACTTCAACGATAAAGCTTATTTTTTCCAGCGCGGCTTTGATCCTTTGGTTTACGACAATGCCAATGGATTAAGAACATTTACGGTAGTTAATGGTGGTGCAACCAATGCTACATTTAAGTGCAATGAGGTCTTAGCGGCCTTTGGTCGGTTGTTTATTGTTGATAACGCAACAGATTCGCAAACCATTTACTGGTCTGATTTGTTGGTTGGCAATGATTTTTCTGGGGGAAGTAGCGGCAACATTGATGTAAATAAAGTATGGCCTGATGGCTATGACGAAGTGGTTGCGTTAGCGGCCCATAACAACAATCTAGTCGTATTTGGCGAACACAGCATTATTGTTTACGAGGGTGCTACTAGTCCTGCATCTATGACACTGGCGGATACGGTGTCGGGCGTGGGTTGTGTAGATAGGAACTCTGTTCAGTCAATCGGCACGGATGTGTTGTTTATGTCTAACTCAGGGTTAAGAAGCCTTGGTAGAGCCATACAAGAAAAAGCACTTCCTATTAGCGATTTAAGCCTTAACGTCAAGACTGAAATTATTGAGGTCATTGAGGCTGAGACAGAGCCTTTGGCGTCTATCTATAGCCCTGAAAATTCGTTTTATCTTATCTGCTTTCCCAGCCAATCCACTATTTACTGTTTTGATCTAAAGGGCAGGCTAGAAAATGGTTCATATCGAACCACAAGATGGACGTCTGTGGGCCATAAGTCATTTGAAAGGGATACAGACGGCACGTTGTATATAGGCACTACGGATGGTTTAGGCAAATATGACACCTTCTTGGACAACACGACCGTATACCGTTTTCGTTACTTCAGCCCGGCTTTGACATTTGGCGATCCCAGCAAAACCAAGATTGTTAAAAAAATAAAGCCGACCTTGATTGGCGCAAATGATGAAAGACTTTTTGTTAAGTGGGCGTATGATTTTGAAACGGCCTTTAACACCGCTGAAATCTCAGTAGGGGATCAAACGCCAGCATTTTTTGGTGTATCTGAATATGCGATTGGCACTTTTACTGGTGGTGTCTTGACTACACGACCGACAATAAACGCTACTGGCAGTGGTGGCGTTGTGACAATTGGCTTGGAATCTGACATTGACGGCTCTCAACTCTCAATACAAGAAATTAACGTACTAGCACTTATAGGTAAGACGGTATGAGCAACTACTCAAAGACAACCAACTTTACGGCTAAGGATAGTTTGCCTTCTGGTGATGCCAATAAGATTATCCGTGGTAGTGAGTTTGATACTGAATTCAACGCGATAGCAACCGCGTCAGCAACCAAAGCGGATATTGCATCACCCACCTTTACAGGGACTGTAACGATTCCTGCCCTAACTTTTTCAGGAACTCTGTCTACAGGCACGATTGATGGAGGGACTTACTAATGTCTAATGGGACTACTGGTACTGATGGATATGATTATTCTGGCATTTCTTCTGAATCTATCGATGACCTGATTAATGACATAGCTTCAGGCGGAACTGGAGGAGGTTTGGGTAGTTTTTTAAGTGGGTTATTAAGCGATAACTTTGCTGACATAGCTGGCGGTCTTGGTGGCATGACGGCTATTAATGCCGCATACAACCGACTTGGAGGCATTGGTGATACAGCATTATCAGGCGCTAATATTATTGCTGACAGGGGTTTGACACAGTCTGAATTTGTGCCTTTTACGGTAACCACCGGAATGGGTGGCAGTGCTAGCGTTAACCCTTCTGCTATCAATATTTTGTCTGGTCAAGGTGATACCGTTGGTTCCACGTTGCTAGGAAACGCCGCATCGCGTTTTGCTACGCCGGTTCCCGAAGCCGCTAATAGGCTGATGGGCGCAGGACAAGCGGTTCTGGAAAGCGGTCAATCACAGATAGGACAGACTCCAGCATTGGGCGCTGACCTACAGGGTGCAAGCAGTGCGCTTTTATCTACTGGTCAATCTGACCTTATGCGATCTCCGTTTGGTCTTGGCGGGCAACAACGAGCCGCAGATCAAGCGTTCAATGTTGGCGGTAGCTTCATGGGGCAAGCACTAGCCCCAACACAAGGCAGGGAGCAGGAGATATTTGGTCGTATTCGGGCCATGCAAACGCCTGAAGAGAAGCGCCAGCGCTTAGCTTTAGAAGAAAGGCTGTTTAATCAAGGCAGATTAGGCGTTAGAACGGCCATGTTTGGTGGTACGCCAGAGCAGTTGGCATTAGCCAAGGCGCAAGAAGAAGCACAGGATCGTGCGGCATTAGCGGCTATGCAACAGGCTCAACAAGAGCAACGGCAACAGGCGGCTATTGGCGCTCAATTTGCTGGTCTTGGTTCTAATATAGCGACACAACGCCAAGCTTTAGAAGGCGCACAGCAGGCTATGGCCCAACGTGCATTGCAAGGCGGTTCTGCTATAGCGGCTCAAGAACAAGCGCTAAGAAGCGCACAGCAATTACAGGCATTGCAGGCGCTTCAGGCAGGGCAAAACCTGATGACGGGTCAGATGGGCCTTCAGGAGGCTCAACAACGGCTTGGATTGGGCGCTTTGACAGGTGCATTTGTACCGCAGGCACAGACCTTGAATGCCCTACAGCAAGGCTTGGTGGCTTCTCAGCTTGCTCAACGTGGTCAGCTATATGGTGCTGGCTTGTTTGGTGAGGCGTCGATGGGCGGTCTTGAAGCATTGCTTGGGGCAGGTCTTGGTCAGGCCAACTTGATGGGCAATGTGGGAACCGGACTATTGGCTGGTGCCTTGGGTGGGTCTAATAGTCAGGATGGTTTGTTGTCCATAATTGGGAATACTGGCGGTAATCTTATTGGCGATTTATTAGGCACACTGGGCCTTGGGGGTTAACAATGGCGACTTTTAGCAGAGGACTTATACAGGGGCTAATAAATCCCTCTTATTCTCAAAACCTGCGTGATGTTGGGATGCTGGCTGGGTCTGCTCCGGGCAGGCGTCGTGAAAGAGAGCGCCAAGAAGGAATGTTTCGGGATATTAATCAGGCGCTGTTTAGCGAAGATCCTGAAAAAATCTTGTCTGCTTCTCAACAACTGGCAAGAACAGACCCTCAGGGCGCTATGAGATTGGCTCTTGAAGCAAAAGGCATTCAGTCAACGCAGAGAACTAGAGAAGGCCAAGGTGCGCTTGCCTATCTTCAAGATCAAATGCGCCGAACTCTTCAAGCAGACCTTGCAGATGATTTTACAGCCGCAGATCAACAGGCACAGCTAAATAATCTTCAGGCATCAGCCAACGCTGTCGCGGCCAACATCAAGGGGATTGATCCGCTTGCCACTGCAGGAATGTCCATGAACATGGAGAATGCCGTATTTCAGCAAAAGTCTGCCAGAAACCAAGAGCGGCGAGCAGAAGAGGCGCTAGAACTGCGCTTTAAGGGCCATGAAATGGCTCTTGATAGGCACAAAGAGTACATGGAAACCGCTGATTACCGCAAGCAGATGCAAGGGTTTGAGGTAAATGAGGCTAATTACAACGCGGCTATCCGATCCGCAAAGTCAATGCCGAACACGCCCGAAGCAAAAGCGGCTTTCTTGCAAAACGAAAACTTTTCTGAAATGGAAGGTGTATGGGATGCGGTAAGCGCTCAAAAGGAGTCTCAGCGACTACAGCTTGAACAGCTAGAAGCAAATGCAGAGGACAACAAGTTTGATTATACAGACGAACAGCTATTCGACCTGCTTGGCACCCCGGAAGATGAGCGAACAAAAGACAGTGCGGCAGGGAAAGCAAACCTTAAGGCAATAAGCCGTCTTCGTGCGCTTCCACCCAAGAGAGCCAATGCTGTTTTGCAGTCGGCAGTAGAGTCTTCTTTCGCCAAAACAAAAGCGCCACCAGCCGCTCTTGTTGGGCTGTTTAAAGACGCCGCAATGGCATACACAGCGGGTCAGCGTTTTACCTCAGAAGAAGAGGAAGAAGGTCAGGCGGCTCAGCTTGCGCTAAAGGCCGCTCAGGCATATATGGAAGCTGGCTCAGGAGTTGGTGCATTTCAGGCGGCTCTTGAGGTAATGGCTATAGAGGCGGAGGGCGTAACGGGAGATAAACAGCCAGAGTCTACAGCCGAACTGATAAAACAATTGCAACAGCTTGAAACACAGTACCCCGATAACATTTGAGGCATCTATCAAATGGCAAGCGCAACAGTTGAAGCCTTTAGAATTTATCAGAGCCTCAAAAATAAAAATGCCCCTCAAGAGGTTCTTGATAAGGCGCTGTCTATCGTTCAGCAGATAAACGCAGAGCAAGGTGGGTTTGGTGACGAAGACATTATGAGCAGGGAGGGCCGTCAGGCCCGATCTGAAAAAAATGTTGAACAACTTGAATCAGCGGTCGCTAAGGCTGACTCAATAATTGATGGCCTTGTGAGTAAGGGCGCGCCCACAGAGGTAATAAGCAAGGCGCAAGAAATTCGCAGGAAAATTGCCGATCCTCTTGACGTGACAGAAGAGCTTTACGCTAGTGGCGCGACCGCGCTAGAAGGTGTTAGCGCCGGAATACTTGGGGATGAGTTCCGAGCAAAGACCATCAGCGCAATTACTGGCGTTGATTACGAAACCCAGCTTGCCGAAGAGCGGAGAATAGAACGCGAGTTTTTTGAAGACCACCCAGTTCTTGGGTACAGCATTCTTGTTGGAACAAGCCTGATACCTAGCTCAATGGCGTTAAAAGCTGTTGGGGTTGGCAAGACTGCGCTTGGTGGCATAGGTCGCGGCGCGGCTATCGCTGGCACAGAAGGCGCGATATACGGATTTGCTGAAGGCGAGGGCGGCGTAGAAAGCAGGATGGAAAGCGCCGTAAAGTCCGGCCTAATATCTGCGGGCATTGGTGGCGCGTTTGGTGGTATCGCAGGCAGGGCGGAAGGCAGGGCGATAGCCAGCAGGGAGGCTATGGAGCTTGCCGAGGCGGAAGAAAAGCGGGCAAGAATGTACCTGCAGGGACGCTTAACAGAGGAAGTAGACGGCAAAACATACACGCTACAGCCGCAAGCGGATGAGGTTATATCTGCCTTCCAAGTAAAAATGAACGAGAATGCGCTTCAGTTTTTCAATGAAACAGGTCGCGGCCTTGACGGACTGGATTATGGTCGAGCGTTGGGAGAAATAGCGAAAGACTTGGGTGTGCCAATCTCAAGGCTTCGATCTGCCGAGGCTGTCACCGGCAAATCGGTTATCAACTTCCAAGACCTTACCGAGAAAGAGCTTCGCGAAAGAATAGGCACCCTCGCTGATGAGGTTGGCTTTGTTAATGGCAAATATCAACCGGGAAAGCTGGCCGCTTGGTATCGAGACAAGATTTCTTCGGCCCAGATACTGGGTGAAAAGTATGTTGGTAGGCGGTTTGGTTCTGCCATCCAGAGAACCGCGAGCCTTATGGCAAGGCGCCACGCAACAACTGAAAACATCGTTTCAGGAAGCAACGTCAGGGAGTTTACGGCGTCAATCGCTGATGACTTGGAGGCAAGGCGGCTGATGCTAAACATGAGCAACATAGATATTGCCAACCCAGCGGCAAATATCGAAATACGAAAACAGGCTTATGAAGATTTAGCCAGGCACATCCAAACAAACTATGGAGATAATGCCGTTGCTGGCCTTGAGGCCATGAGAGCAAGATTGCGGGCGACATCCATTGAGAAGTCCAAGAAGATGGATTCAAGGGTAATCGACGACCCCTATTATTGGCCCTCTCAAATGAGAGGCAGGACTGGCGATGGGTTCAGAACTTCTGCGGCCAACAAGAAAACAAACACATCTGCGTATGAGCAAAAACGCGACCAAATTATGCGGGATGATCCAGTCCTTGGCGAGTATATGGATCCAATGGAAATTGCTCTTGGCTGGTTACGGCAGTCCGACTCCGAGCTTGCATTAATAGACACGCTAAAACTAAAAAACCTTAATGTTAGGAGGGCAGAGCTTCAGGCTAATGTTGCCGCAGGAAAGGCTAATGCCGCAAAAAAACTCCGAACATTTGAAAGAAGGATACAGCGCGGTGACGCCCTGTTTGACTTGGTTAAGTCAGCAACCCGTCTGGAAGGCGCTGACGCGGGGACTGCTCAAAAGGCACAGGACTTGGCGAGATCAATCGTTGTTATGGGCAGTAGAGGCCCATCCGGTCTGATAGCTAATGCTCGGAAGGCCGCATACATGGGAACGATTGGGAACCCATACTCAGCAATCCTGAATGTTGGCGATGTCTTCAACAGCATGGTGAATTACGGAACCGGAAATACCGTTGACGCCATGATTGACATGATGCGGAACAGAGGCTTGAAGATCAGCGTTGATGATGTTGGTTTGGCGCAACAGACAACGGGGGAATTCTTGAGGGATGGCGTTGGCACAATACAGGCGAGATTCAATGATCTTGTTGAGCAGTCATTTAAAATCTCTGGCTTCAGAGACATTGACAGATTCGGAAAGAATGTTGCGCTGAGGGCGGGCCTCAAAGAGGGGCAACAACTAGCAAGGTCTGGCAAACTTGAGTCAACTTGGGGCCATGCGTTTACAGAGAACGAGATGCAGTCCCTAAAGAAAGACCTGCTTCAAGGCAATAAGACCAACCTGACCACAGAGTTTGCGGCGGCTCAGTTGGCAAAACTTCAGCCAAGCGATATGGCCCAGCTTCCTAAGTGGTATTTAGATAATCCTAATTGGCGCGTTCTCTATATGCTTAGGACATTTGCAATTAAACAGCTTGAGCAGATGGAGCGCCTCGTTGTCGAGGAGTGGAGGCGCGGCAATAAAAAAGAAGCCTACAAGAACGGCATTGCCTACACCATGATGGTTGGCGGGGGGAACGCGGCAATTAACGAGGGCAGACAAATACTGAAAGGCGACGAGCCAAGCCTTGAGGGTTACGGAATGCGGTTTGCGGATCATTTGCTTAGCGCGGCATCTCTTAACACCCTTGGAACATATCAAGTTATGCGGGCATCACAGGGCGACACCGGGGCTTTGGTGAAGTCTGTTGCCCCGGCCCCGGCCAGTATGGTTTTTGCTCCGGTGGTTGATCTTTTCCAGTTCAGTATTGGATCAGCAGAGATGGATGAGTTCCTCGAAAAAAGCGACTCAGTTGGATGGCTCCCGTTTGGGCGTCTAGTTCAGTCTTGGGTAGAGGACTAATCCCAGCTAACGAACTCTAACCACCCTGCTACACCCGCCGCCCTGTCATTCTCCATACGGGCGGCTTCTGCTTTGTAATGCTTGGCGATTTCCTTGGCTTCCTTGTTCATCCGCTTGCCTAAAAAAATATCCTCTACCTTTTCCCTCAGTATTTCCAAGGCTCCTTCGCCGTAAGTGTCAACGTAATGACGGTAGAAGTAGTCAGGGTTACTGCCAAACCTTTGATGACATCCGTAACAATGGGCAAAGGCGTTCATAGCATCGTATCTAACACCCTTCTTGGCCCTGCCAAAATAATGACTACAGTGCAGGCCCATGCTGTTTTCTTCGTAGCTCTTGCCACATCCCTGACAGGTAAAGTCAGCCCTGATCCTGACGCATCGGCTAAACCAATGGTCTGCTGGTGTACGCTTCAATCGCATATTAATCTCCACAAAAGCACGGGATCGTTTCATCCCCTGCTAAGTCTAATTGGCCCTGCTCTCTAGCAATGACCTGCATCTCTGCATAGCTGGGCCGGTCGTTACGCCATAATGCCCCTGATTGTTGGCTGGCAGGGACTTCACGCTCCATCCTAGCCCACCAATCTGCCCTGCTAGGCTGTTCCACTATCAAGGATTCAATCAGGTTTGCGCCCTTCAGATAGCATAGGTCGCAGTTGCCATTAGGCGTCACACCGTTGACGTTTGGCAGTTCGAGGTCAAACGATTGCGTAGCCCAGAACGCTGTGACAGTTTCTTTGGTTACCCCAGCGGTTACCAACGGCCTACGGTGTGGCTCTATCTTAGCGGCTCGACGTTGCTCATCAGCGCGGATGCCGACAATCGCCATGTTTTCGCCATGCGACCTTTTCTCAACATGGCCTATTGACCATAAATAATTTGCGATCGTGCGTATCTTCATTTCAATCGTGCAGAACCTAGCAACAGGATTGGGCAAATACCTCTTTGCGTGTATCAACGCCTCAAATGGCTCGCCATTCCTAGCGGCGGTATCAAAATCCACCACCTTAAACCGATCCTTGGTTTCCTCTGCCCACTGATACTCAAGCCAGACAATAGGCACATCCCACTCTTTACTGCATCTTTGTACAAACCTAAGCGTTGCTTCCTCTTCTTTGCCGGTGTTTGCAAAGGTGACGATACAGTCATCTGGCAGGCCATCATTGGCATCGATGAACCGCCATAGCATATAGGCGCTGGTTCTGCCGCCACTAAAGCTGATGCAAGATGGCTCTGTCAGCTTAAATGGATTCATTTGCTGGCCCTGCATAACGGATTATCTCTAAGGGCGGTTCTTTTGCGTCCTTTAGTAGCTTGGTGCTGAGATCCATCATTATGGCTACGTCCTGCTTCATTCTTTTAGCCATAGATTCTGCGGCTTCTAGAGCCAGTTGTGCGTCATTCTTCATGTTTCCTACCTGTTATTTTCCAGTTGAGTATTTGTGCTCAATGTAAAGTCGCCAGAGCCTTTCTATTGGGTCGAGGTTATTTGAATCCACAACATACCTTTCGCCATGTCCGAAATCATGTCTGTGCGCCATCTCAAAAAACTTCTTGCGAGGTATACAGCCATGTAGCTTGAAGACTCTTGGGTTATGTCCTGACTGACCGTAGGCTACAGCGATGTCAGCCGTGAACTTCTCTGGCGAATCGAAGATTAGAGGCCCGTCCTCTTTGGATGAGCACTTAACGTCGATCGAATACTCCCCCAGCCAGAAATCAATTTGACCATCTGACAGCACGTTGACTACGGGCGGCGGAAGGTTGAACAGCCGAGCGAATAGGAACTCTGCCTTGAACCCCCGTATGTTGTTCTCCACCCTACTAGCCATACCCTTCTCGTCTTTGAGTCTGGGGGCTATGCCCTGCATTTCGCACAGCCTGACAGTATC
>MDSV01169482.1_pt1 | contig 22659 bp, 20 predicted proteins | sample 810851 | NCBI WGS metagenome assembly MDSV01 (sample SAMN05326640, study PRJNA326480) | marine metagenome | isolation source: seawater | place: Atlantic Ocean: North East | collected 2012 | reverse complement strand
TTATTATTTCTTCTTATTTCATATTCTGCACAAGAAAAAAAAGGCGATTTATCTTCACCAGCTCTGAAAACATTTTTATGAATAGAATTTAATTGCATTGATGATGGCATTCTATATCCATTATATTCAATCCAATATCTAATGACATTATTAAATCTATATTTATCCAATTTTTTTACATTTACTGAAATTTTTTTTCGGCTATCTAATAAATATTTTTCAATATCTATTTTTGCTAAATCATTGTTTAATTTTATAGAATCTGAAGCATTAGATGCTGCTCTGGAAATTGTTGTAGCATAGCTTGTCCAATTTTTTTTTATTTTAGGCAAAACTTCTTTGCGAATAAAATTTCTAGAAAAATTTATATTTTCATTTGAATTGTCTTCTATATATTCTATATCTTTAAACCTAACAAAATCACTTAACGTATTTTTAGTAAATTTTAAAAATGGCCTAACATGTACACCTTTATCCAAAGTTTTAATGACCGGCATTGAAGATAAACCTTTTAGGCCTGAACCTCTCAAGAGATTATAAATATAAGTCTCCGCTTGGTCATCTAAATGATGAGCGGTTAACATTATGCTTTCTTCATTCATCAATGAATATATAAATTCATATCTGCTTTTCCTTGCTTGCTCTTCAATACTTTCACCAGGCTTAACCATGATTTTTAAATTTCCTATTTCTAGTGGAATTTTATTTTTTTTACATATTTTTACACAATGGTCTTCCCATTCTTTTGATCGTATATTTAAATTATGATTTATATGTACAGCGCGTATTTTAAATTTCAGTTTTTTTGATAATTTATTTGCAAAATATAGCAAAGTAGATGAATCTACTCCGCCACTATAAGCAATTATTATTTCGTTGTAATGATTAATATCTAGATTATTTGTTAAAGAGTTTTCAAAAATTGTTAATAGGTTTTGAAAGTCAAAATCTGATGTTTCCATTTTACTCTACATAATATCCAACAGAATCAAGTTTATTTTTTCTATTATGTATTAACGTTCTTGAATCCATATTAAAATAAATGTTTAAATTTTTAGAAATCGAGCTTGAGATATCTTTTGTAACTTGGGCAATATTTCTATGTGCTCCACCTAAAGGCTCAGGAATTAACTCGTCGATTAATTTCAATTTTAATAAATTGTCAGCTGTAATGCACATAGCTTCAGCAGCTAAGTTAGCATTATCGGGTGATTTCCATAAGATTGATGCACATCCTTCTGGTGATATTACAGAATATACACTATATTCAAGCATAGATAAGTTATCACACACTCCTATAGCTAATGCTCCACCCGAACCGCCTTCACCAATTACATAAGATAATATTGGTACTTTAACATTAGACATTTCAAGAAGATTTGTAGCAATAGCTTCACTTTGCCCTCGTTCCTCAGCATCAATTCCTGGATAAGCACCAGGCGTATCAATAAAAGTGATGATAGGCATATTAAACCTTTCAGCGAGCTTAATAATTCTTAAGGCTTTTCTAAATCCTTCAGGTTTTGCCATTCCGAAATTTCTTTTAATCTTATCATTTGTACCCCTGCCTTTTTGGTGGCCTATTACTGCTACCGAAATATCTTGAAATTGAGCAATACCTGAAACAATAGCATTATCATCTGCGTATGCCCTATCACCATGAAGTTCATGAAAGTTTTTAAATATTGAGTTTATATAATCCAATGTATATGGCCTATCAGGATGTCTTGCTATCTGTGTAATTTGCCAAGGAGTTAGATTACTATATATATCTTTTATTAAAACATTACATTTCTTTTGAAGAACATTTATCTCTTCAACAATGTTTACCTGCCCATCAGATCCAATATTTCTAAGCTCTTCAATTTTATCTTCTAGGTTTTTTATTGGCTCTTCAAATTCAAGCATAGTTTATCACCATATTTTTCTTCTTTGTTTTGGTTCATACTGAAGAATATATTAAATCTAAATCTTCAACACAATCCAACGTCTTTAGCTCATTTATTATATCACTAGTTGGTAAAATCTTATAACTTTCGTCTAAAATCATAGATTTTGTTACATTTGCAGACAAATAATCGATTCTGACCAAGCAATTACCTTTATTATCTTTATTTTTGAATAGTTTCTCTAATTTACCAATTAAAACTGACAAATCTTGCTCATTTACAACTTTTATTTTAATACCAGTAGCAAAGTTTTTTCTTGCGTTTTCAATAGAATTTATGGACCTCGCTCTAAAATTTAATCTATTTGTATAGTCATCAAGTCTCAAGGTTCCCTCAATAATAACGACTTCATCTCTATTTATAGAGCTATCAAGTAAGTTATTATTTGCTATAACATCAATATTATCTTTATCATCTCCTAAATTAATTTGCGCAATTTTGTCTTTTGTTGAAGTAGTTCTTACTCTTAAGCTATTTATTACCCCGGCAATTTTATAAACATTACTTTTGCTTGACTTATTTTTAAAATTATTTTTAATAGATTTTAGATCATTGCTAATAATATTTTTTAGTTCATTTTGATATTCTGTAATTGGATGACCAGATAAATAGAAACCTAATACGTCTCTTTCATACGATAATTTTTTTATTGTTGACCACTCTTCTTTATGTTCAATATTTTTCTTTTCTATAGTTTCATCTGAAAACCCAAAAATATCAGTTTGCCCATGTTTAATATTTTTTGAATTTTGATCTGCCATTTTCATGGACTCTGGGTATATATCCATCAACATAGACCTTGGTAACCCAAAAACATCAAATGCCCCTGATTTAATTAATGCCTCTAATACCCTCTTATTTATTTTACTATTCTCACATCTTTTTAAAATATCATCTAAACTTTTAAACTCTCCATTCAAACCTCTTTCTTCTAAAATTACTTCAATAATTGATTTTCCTACACCTTTTATTGCACCAAGACCATAAATAACTTCATTATTTTTTCCTACACTGAAAGAATAGTTTGATTTATTTATATTTGGTGACTCAAGAGTTATATTCATATATTCACATTCTTTGACAAACTTCACTACCTTGTCTGTATTATCCATGTCGCTTGATAAAACTGCTGCGATAAATGGTTCTTTAAAATGTGTTTTTAAATAAGCCGTTTGATATGCTATTAATGCATAAGCAACGGAATGAGATTTATTAAATCCATATCCTGCAAATTTTTCCATTAGATCAAAAATATATTCTGCTTGTTTTTTTTCAACATTATTTTTTAAAGAACCAGTCACAAAAATTTCTCTTTGCTGTTTCATTTCTTCAAATTTCTTTTTACCCATTGCTCTTCTTAAAATATCTGCAGATCCCAGACTGTACCCAGCTAATACTTGTGCGATTTTCATAACCTGTTCTTGATAAAGAATCACTCCATACGTTGGTCTCAAAACATCTTCAATTAGCGGGTGTAGATACTCTACGTGAGCTCCATTTTTTCTATCAATAAAGTCGTCAACCATCCCAGACTGAAGTGGGCCTGGTCTATATAAAGCTACAAGTGCAACCAAATCATCAAATTTATCTGGTTTTAATCTTTTTATTATATCCTTTAGTCCTCTCGACTCTAATTGAAACACACCATTTGTTTGCTGTTTTCTAAGAAGATCAAATGTTTGCGAATCATCCAGAGGGATATTGTCTAATATAAAATTATCATTCAACTTTTTATTTCTATTAATAATTTTTAAAGTATTTTCAATTACCGTTAAAGTTCTAAGCCCTAAGAAATCAAATTTTATTAACCCTATTTCCTCAACATCATCTTTATCAAGTTGAGTAAGTAATGAACTATTATGAGTATCCCTGTATAATGGGGTGTAGTTAATTAATTTTGTAGGTGAAATAACGACACCACCAGCATGAGTACCTGCATTTCTTGGAAGCCCTTCAAGTATCATTGCCATATCAATAATTTCTTTTACATCATCATCTGAGCTATATAATTTTTTTAATTCTTGATCTTCAAGAGCCTTAGTTAATGTTATGCCGATTTCAAATGGAATAAGTTTTGCAATTTGATCGACAAAAGGATACGGGTATTGCAAAACTCTTCCAACATCACGAACAACAGCTTTTGCAGCCATTGTTCCATAAGTTATTATTTGACTTACTTTATCTCTTCCGTATTTTTTTGCCACATATTCAATAACGTTATCTCTTTTATCCATACAAAAATCAATATCAAAATCAGGCAATGAAACCCTTTCTGGATTTAAGAATCTTTCAAATAGGAGATCATATTTTATAGGGTCTATATTTGTAATATCTAAAACATATGCTACCAATGAGCCAGCTCCTGATCCACGCACAGGACCAACTGGAATATTATTTTTTTTTGCCCATAAAACAAAATCAGAAACAATTAAAAAGTACCCTGCGTAACCCATTGACACTATTACTTCAAGTTCAATTTTTATACGATTTAAATATGGCTCTTTATTAACAATATTTTTTTCCTCAAGTTTTCTTTTTAAGCTTTGTTGCACAATAGACTTAAAATACTCATTTTCTTCTTGCTCGTTATCAAGAGGAAATATTGGCATCGCAATTTCACCCAAGGGTAATTTAATGTTACATCTTTTTGCAATTTCATAGGAATTTGTAATTGCAGATGGAATATCTGCAAAAATTTCATTCATCTCTTCACTTGTTCTTAAATACTGATTTTCATTATATTCAGATTTTCTTTTTTCATCTTTAAGATAGCTTCCATTATTAATACAAACCCTAACTTCGTGCGCCTGAAAATCTTTCTTTTCAATAAATCTAACATCATTTGATGCTACCAAAGGTATTTTATATTTCTCTGCAAGTTCCAAAGCGTATGATAAATATTCCTCTTCAAAATCTTTTCCAGTTCTGGATATTTCAATATAAAAACTTTTGGGGAAATTTTTTTTCCAATAATTAATTGATTCATGAATCAGCTCTTGTTTTTCAAGCTTAATTGCATTCGCTAGATCACCGTGTATACCGCCAGACAAGGCTATTAAACCATCAGATTTTTTTGCTAACTCATCTTTTGTTATTACGAAATTATTATTCTCGCCCAGATTGACGTATGAATCTGTAATAAGGTTACTTAGATTATTAAAACCTGTCATATTTTTACATAATAAAACAACTCTTGAGAATTTTGACTCGCTATCTTCATTTTTTAAATTAACTTCGATACCTATTATAGGTTTAACGCCACTTTTTATGGCAGTTTTATAAAATTTAACTAGTGAAAAAATGTTATTTGTATCAGTTATAGCAATAGCTGGGAATTTTTTTTCAGAAGCCTCTTCCACAAGGTCTTTAATTCTAATTAAGCTATCAGAAATAGAATACTCACTATGAAGATGGAGATGAATAAAATTATTGCTCATAATATTTTATGGGTTTAAATGTTTTTCTATGATACTTACAGATACCATGTTTTTTTATCATTTCTATATGTTTTTTTGTTGGGTAACCTTTATTATTTTTAAAATCATATGAAGGAAACTCCTTATCAATTTCTAACATAATTTTATCTCTAGCAACTTTAGCAAGAATAGATGCCGCGCTTATTATTGGAACAAATCTGTCGCCATGTTTTATAGCAAAAGATTCTCCTTCAATCTTTGGCTTAAAAATACCATCTACATAGGTCTTTGTATCGCTACAATTAAGTTTTTCATGGGATATTTGCATTGCTTTTAAAGTAGCCTCATGAATATTTATATTATCAATTTCTTCTGATTGAATTATTCCGAAGCTATATTTCCATGCTTTTTCTATAATTATCTTATAATACAGATCTCTATTTCTTTCACTAACTTTTTTTGAATCATTTATTTTGTTTGGCAAATGTTTTTCTTCAATTATAACAGCAGCAGCAACTACTGGGCCTGCCAGAGGTCCTCGGCCAGCTTCATCAATCCCAACAATTGTATATTTTTTTGTCATAAACTAGATTATAATAATTATTAATAATCATACATCAGTAACTTAGATAGAAAAATATATTTTAGCATGAGTAAAATTAATATTGCCGTCATAGGAGTTGGATATCTAGGTGAATTTCACGCACAAAAATATAAAGCGAGTAGATATGCTAATCTAGTAGGAATTGTAGATAAAAATATAAAGAGATGTGACGATATATCAAGAAAAATTGGCGTTGAAAGCTATAATAAGTATAGGGATATATTAGAAAAAGTTGATGCTGTAAGTATTGTAGTGCCGACAAATCTTCACTATAAAATTGCAAAATATTTTATAGAAAATGGTAAACATGTCCTAATCGAAAAACCTTTTGCAAATAACTTAAAAGAGGCTCGAGAATTAAAGAAACTTTCTGAAAAATACAATGTAATACTACAAATAGGTCACCTTGAAAGATTTAATGAAGCTTTTATAAAAATGGAGAATGAAGTAAAAAAACCAATGTTTATAGAGTGTAACAGAATATCACCTTTTAAGATTAGGGGAACAGAAGTAGATGTAATTATGGATTTAATGATTCATGACCTAGATATAATAATTTCTTTAAATAAATCTAAAATAAAAAACATACAAGCTAATGGAATTAATGTTTTGACAAATTCTATAGATATTGCGCATGCTAGGATCGCTTTTGAAAATAATTGTGTATGCAATCTCGCATCCAGTAGAATAAGTGAAAAAGTTGAAAGAAAAATGAGGGTTTTCCAAAAAAATCAATATTTTTCACTAGATTATCAAAACAGTATTCTAGAATCATATAAAAAAGTAAAAAAAAATAATATATTAAGTATTGATAAATATAAAAATAAATTTTCTAGCAATGATTCATTAGAGAATGAAATAGAAAGCTTTTTAAAATGTATAAAAAATAACCAAAAGCCAATTGTTAATGCAACTGATGGTATAAATGCATTACAATATGCTTTGAAAATATCAAAAATTATAAATAAATGATACCTCAATTTGACTTAAAAAAAGAGTTTGCATCCATAGAAAAAGAAATACGCTTAGAACTTGATAATGTATTTTCTAAAGCTAACTATGTTGGCGGAGAAAATGTTAACCTTATTGAAAAAAATATTGCAAAATATATTGGTGTTAAATATGCAGTATCTTGTAATTCAGGAACAGATGCTCTACATTTTGCCTTGGAATCTTTAAATATAAAGAAAGGCGATGAAGTTATTACAACTCCATTCACTTTTATATCAACTTTAGAAGCAATTATGTATGTTGGCGCAACACCTATTTTTGCTGATATTGATTTAGAATCATATAATATTAATAAAAAAGAAATTTTAAAAAAAATCACAAAAAAAACTAAAGCTATAATACCCGTTCATCTTTTTGGAAATCCATTTGATGTCGACGACCTAAAGAAAGACATTGACAATAAATCTATTAAAATTATTGAAGACTGTGCTCAAAGTTTTGGAGCTGGAATAAATTTCAAAAGAACCGGTAGTATTGGGGACATAGGATGCTTTAGTTTTTATCCAACAAAAAATTTAGGTTGCTATGGTGATGGCGGTATGATTGTCACAAATTCTGAAGAAAATTATGAAATTATTAAAAAACTTAAAAATCATGGAAGTTCAAAAAGATATCATCATGATATTATTGGATTCAATAGTAGGCTGGACGAAATACAAGCAGCCATATTAAATATTAAATTAAAATACATAGACAAACTTAATTTAAAACGAGTTGGTGTTGCGAATATGTATAATAGTTTACTTTCAGATATAAAAAATATCTCTCTTCCAAAAAAAAATAAAAATGGTCATCATGTGTATCACCAATATACAATTTCATCAGATTTAAGAGATGAAATAAAATTAAAATTAGAGGAAAATAATATTGGGTCAGCAATTTATTATCCTATATCTCTAGAAAAACAAAAGGCATACACATCTAATTACCAAAATTTAGAAAATTATAAAAATTCAAACTTCTTGTCCAATACGTGCTTGTCCTTGCCGATGTTTCCTCAGCTAGCAGAAGAAAATATAATAGAAATTTGTAATGTAATTAAAACAATAAAATGACTAAAACAAAAAAAATAATAATAGTTGCTGGTGAAGAATCAGGGGATATGTATGCAGCAAATATTATAAAAAATTTCTCAAAAAGAAAAGAAATAATTTTTTATGGAATGGGATCAAGTAAAGTTAAAGAAACAAATATAGAAATCCTAGTTGACTCTTCGGAATTATCTGTTTTAGGATTAATTGAAATTATAAAAATGTATCCACGACTTTTATATGCCTTAAGAACTATGAAAAAATCAATATCATCAATTAGACCAGATTTATTAATATTAATAGACTACCAAGAATTTAATATGAAGTTAGCTAGATATGCAAAGTCAATTGGTATTAAAGTTTTATTTTATATAAGTCCCCAGGTTTGGGCATGGCGAGAAAATAGAATAAAAAATATAAAAAATTATATTGACGAAATGGCCGTAATATTTCCATTCGAAGAAAAATACTATAAAAATTTAGGAGTAAAAGCTACGTATGTTGGACATCCATTGTTAAATAATAACGATTATAAAAAAGTGTTAAATCAAAAAAAAGAATACATTGGTTTCTTTCCTGGTAGTAGACTAAATGAAATTAAAAAGCATCTTCCATTGATAAACCAGATAATAGAGAATTTACATAATAAATTTCCACAAGAAAATTTTCTTATTTCAAGTTCAAATAATATAAATAAGAAGATCTTTGATTCGGATTTTTATAAAAAAAAATATGTAAATGTAGTAAGTAGTAAAAATATTTATGAAACTATAGATATGTGTAAAATCGCTGTAGCTGCTTCGGGTACCATAACTTTGCAAATTGCTTTGAAAAAAATACCTATGTGTGTTTTTTATAGATTATCAAATATTACTTACCTGATTGCTAAAATACTAGTAAAAACTAAATTTATATCTTTAGTTAATATTGTCTTAAATAAAGAAGCTATAAAAGAATTTGTTCAAAAGGATGCATCTTGTAAAAGTATATCTGATGAATTAATTAAAATTAAAGAGGATAATCATTACAGGAATAAAATAATCAGTGACTATGAAATTTTGGAAAAAAAACTTTCAGATGATTCTTCAAAAGAAAATATTATCGATGTAATAGAGAGGCTTATAAAATAAGTTATTCTTGCTTTGAAGACTGTATTACGCCTCTATCACTTTTTTCAATAAAATTAAGTAAGTTTGAGACCTCTTTATATTCTTTGCTTAAAATTTCAAGCTCATTTGTATTCTTTGGGTTATTACTAGATCTAAAAATTAGTTTATATGCCTTATGAAGAGCATTGATTGTGATCTGTTCAAAATTATTTCTTCTTAACCCTTCTCTATTAAGTCCATGGGTTTTTGCGAAACTGCCTGTTGCTAGTAAATATGGTGGCAAATCTTGATTTAATGCTGCACCCATACCCGCAAATGAATAATCGCCAATTTTACAAAATTGATGAACTAATACATAACCTGCCAAAACTATATTGTTACCAATTTCAACATGGCCTGCTAACGATGTTGCATTTGACATAACATTATTATTTCCAATTAAACAATCATGAGCAATATGTACGTAGGCCATTATCCAATTATTGTCACCTACAGATGTAATTGAATTTCCTCCAGCTTTTGTTCCGCGATTTATAGTACAGTATTCTCTTATTGTATTTCCAGATCCAATAATCAATTTAGAATTTTCACCCTTAAACTTTTTGTCTTGCGGTATTTCTGATATTGAAGAAAATTGATAAATTTTATTATCTTTTCCAATTTCACAATCACTTGAAATAACTACATGGGGTCCAATAATAGTATTTTTATCTATATTAACATTTTTTCCAATAACTGTATAAGCGCCAATTTCAACAGACGAATCGATCTCGCATGAAGAATCCACTATTGCTGTTGAATGTATTTTAGACAAAATAATATCCTATAAATTTTCGGGTAACTCTTTAAAGCCACACATTAACTCAGCTGTTGCAGCTACTTCACCGTCGACAGTAGCAACAGCATCAAATACTGCGAAGCCTTGCCTGCTTCTAGACATTTCAACTTTAAGCTCTATTTGATCTCCAGGCACTACAGGCTTTTTGAATCTTGCCTTATCTATTCCTACAAACAAATATAAGCTTTCATTTGGCGGGCATAAAGAGGGGGTCTTAAAAACTAGTAAACCAGAGGCTTGCGCTAAAGCTTCTAATATAAGAACTCCTGGCATAACTGGGTACTTCGGAAAATGACCGTTAAAAAAAGGCTCGTTAAAACTAACATTTTTTATACATAGTATAGATTTACCATCTTCAAAATTTGAAATTTTATCAACCAAAAGAAATGGGTATCTATGTGGTAATAAATTCATTATTTCTAAAATATCACCCTTATTATTCAATTGCATCACTCCTAATTTTTATCAATATTTTTTTTATATTTTATAAATAAATTATTTAACTGCTTAAATCTTGCAGCATTTTTTAACCATGTCTTGTTGGACATTATTGGTGTGCCAGATGAATAGGTTCCTGCTTCTTTAATATTACATGAAACTTTTGTCATTCCTGTAATCTGGACATTGTCACAAATTTCAATATGCCCTTGTATTCCTGCGCCACCACCAATAGTACAATTTTTTCCAATTTTAGCGCTTCCTGCTATACCGACACAACCTGCAATTGCAGTATTGTCTCCAATATAAACATTATGTGCAATTTGTATTTGATTGTCTATTTTTACACCATTTCCAATAAAAGTGTCGTCTAATGTACCTCTATCAATAGAAGTGTTGGAACCAATCTCAACATTATTTCCAATTCTTACACTCCCAATTTGGGGTATCTTGACCCATTCACCCTCACTGTTAGCATAACCAAAACCGTCAGAACCAATTACAGAACCAGAATGTATAATAACGTTACTTCCAATTTTTACACCTTTGTAAATTGTTACATTTGGATAAATATATGAATCTGCACCAATATGAACATTATCAGCAATATATGAATTTGCACCAATAAAAACATTATCAGAAAAATTAACATCGTTGCCAATTACAACATTAGGCTCTAATTGAATTTTTGAATTTAATTTTTCAGACGAGCAAACAACAGATTTATGAGTCTTATAATCTAAACTATTATTTTTATTTAAAATATGGGATAACTTTGCAAAAACTAAATAAGGGTTTTCACAAATAAGAATATTATTTTTACAATATTTTGATAGTGATTTTTTTGTAATAACTGTTTGTGATTTTGTACTTTCTAAATGTTTTAAGAATTTTTTATCTGAAAAAAAAACTACACTATTATTTGTTGCATTTTCGAAGCTAGAGACTTGATTGATCTCAAAATCATCATCACCTACAAGCTCTGCATCAAGAATTTCAGAAATTTTTTTTAGAGTATAATTCACAAATTTTATTTTGAATTAAATTTTTTCAATACCATAGAAGTGATATTTATTGCAGATTTATCACTAGCATATGTAACATCAGCATTTGTAAATATCAAATCGTACTTTCCGCTTTCTGCAATACTTAATATGACTTCTTTTAATTTATTTTCTATTCTTCCTAATTCATCTCTTCTTCTTAGTTTAAAATCCTCTTGTGCTTCTGTGGCATCTCTTTTTAAATCTCTTTCAGATTTCATTATTTTTCTTTGAAGTTTCTCTATCTGATCTTTAGACATTATGTCAGACTCTTTTTGAAGCTTGTCTTTTTGACTATTTATTTTTTTAGCTTTTGCTTCTAAAGTTTTGTTTCTTGGAGTAAATTCTTTCTCTAGTTTTTTTTGAGCAGCTTTTGCTGCAGGAGATTCATTAAGTATTTTTCCTATATCCACATACCCGATTTTATAATCAGCCGCATATGAAGAGCTAATTAGTGATGCAACAAAAGTTACAATTAGTATTTTTTTTATATTTTTCATTTCTAACCCCTAAAATAAATTATTTTCTTATATTATAAACTAACCTGAACCAAGGTTAAACTGGAAGCCTTCCGTTCTATCATTGGAATCATCGTTAAGTGGTGCGCTTATACTTATATTAACACCGCCAAATGGAGATATCCATTTGATTGATAACCCAACCGAACCTTTTAGATCACCAAACTCAAAATTATCATAATCATCAAATGATCTTCCAAAATCTGCAAAGAATGCTGTTCTTAAGTTTTTTATATCTAATGGAGGGTTAAAAATTATTTCTGCTGATCCTAGTACAGCAAAATCACCACCTATTGGCCTATCTGCAGAATCACGTGGAGACAAACTATTTTTTTCATAACCCCTTACACTCTTCGGCCCACCCATCATGAATTTACTAAAAAATGGCAAACCGTCTGTGCCATCATAACCTTGTCCATAGTCGGTTATTCCTCTAATTCTTAATACAACATCTTTTTCTTTATTTATCAGGAAGTATGAATCAGTTTTAAAACGTACTTTATAAAATTTTAAGTCACTTCCAGGAACATTCACCTGGGTTGATAATGATGCTTTAAAACCTGACTTTGGATTTCTTGAACTATCTCTTTGATCAATAAGATATGCAACCTTAAGAGAGAAATCTCCAAAACTATCACCATTTTTCGCTATAAAATCTTTTATTTGATTTGAACTACTTTCTGTCGAAACAATTTCATTTTTATTAAATCCTAAAGATAAATTAAATCGTGCGTTTTCGTTAAATGGAATACCATATGCGTATTGAAAATCAATTCTATCTGCCTCGTAATCTGCTACAGTATCAGTATTGTCAGTTTTAGTTTGAGTAAAACTGAAACCAAATGACCTGCTTACATTATCCATATTATGATATGGATTATTAAAATTAAATGCATAAACTTTATTTGTTTTTGCTGTATTTAGAGTTAATGAAACTTTACTTCCTAATCCTAAGAAATTATCCTGAGAAATTCCTGCCGATAAACTTAATCCAGTTCCAGATCCACCGAATCCTGCGCCGACATTGAAACTGCCTGACAATTTTTCTTTGATTCTTATATTTAGGTCAATCTTATTTGAAGAGCCTTGTACTCTTATTTCTTCAAATTCAACATTTTCAACAAATGCTAGTCTTTTTAATCTTGATTTTGAAATTTCAATTGCGTTTAGAGAATACCAGCCACCTTCCATTTGTCTTAATTCTCTTCTGTAAACTTGATCCTGAGTAGTGATATTTCCTGTAATATTTATTCTTCTTACGTAAGCTCGATAACCAGGGTCCACGTAAAAACTAATTTCAACTTCATTTGTTTTTTCATTTTTTTCAGGCATCGCGTTTATTTTTGCAAACGCATACCCCTCTTCACTTAGTCTTGATTTTATGTATTCCGTTGATTCAAGAATTTTTCCTCTTGAGAAATAATCTCCGGTGTTAATTGTAATTAATTCTGCTATTTCTTCTATTGGGATTATTAATTTTCCTGCTACGTTAATTTTATTAATAATATATTGCTGGCCCTCTAGCACACTTATAGTTATATAAACTTCTTCTTTATTTTTACTCAAAGAAACCTGAGTAGATTCAACTGTAAAATCCATATAGCCTTTATCCTGATAAAAACTATATAAACGATTTATATCACCCATTAAAACCGGGGATGAATACACCCCACTATCAGACCAAAACATATACCAAACTGGTAGGGCAGTTTGAAATTCTTTTTTTAATTTATTGTCGGAAAAAGACTTATTACCAACAATTTTAATTTGTTTTATTTTTGCTCTTACGCCTTGTTTGATTACTACATTTAGATAAATTCTATTATCTGGCAGCATTGTCTCTTGGATATCAATGTCTACAGAATATATTCCACGAGCAAAATTTTGCTCTCTAAGTTCTGATCTTATTCTTTCTAATGCAGAACTATCATATATTCTTCCTGATGCAATATTTGCAGCATCTAGAATTTTATCGAGTTGCTCTGGCTCAATATCTTCAAGACCTTCGAACTCTATATCAACAATTGTCGGTCTTTCGTCAAAAACGAGTATTAAATTATTATCTTTTCTTTTTATAATAATATCATTGAAAAATTTTGTCTTAAATAAAGATTTAATTATCCTAGGGGTCATTGAAGAAGAGAACACGTCTCCTACCTCAAAAGGGAGATAAGAATATATTGTTCCAGGATCAACTCTTTGCAAACCTTCTATAACTATATCTTCAATAACGAACCTTTCCTCAGCGTAAATATTATTAGATATATTTATTAAACAAAAAATTAAAAATATTTTTTTTATATAGCTCATTGCATTATTCTCAATAAATCATTGTACAGTGCAAAAAATGAAAGAATTATTAGAAAAATAATCCCAAATTGCTGAAATATTAACTGTACATTTTCAGGTATTGGTCTCCTAAATATAAATTCAATTAAATAATACATCAAATGACCACCATCTAACATAGGAATTGGCAATAAATTCAACACTCCTATACTAATGCTAAGCATAGCTAAAAGCCCAAGAAAGCTTGCATATCCATTATTAAATGAATCAGCAGCGTATCCTGCTATTCCAACTGGTCCAGAAATACTATTTGATGACGCTTCACCTTTAACTAGCTTAAAAATAAAATTATATGTAAGCAGAGTGAAGTCAAATGTTTTCATAAATGAAAGTTTTAAACTTTCTATAAAGCCATACTTAATAAAAATTTTGTTACTTAAAATATCATTTTTATCAATATGTGGACCAATTCCTAATCTTCCAATTTTTGAATTATTCTTAATATGATGAGTTGTTTTCACACTAATTTTTTCTTCTTTATCATTTCTTAATATATTTAATATTAATAATTTATCTGGATTACTTTTAATTTTTAAGACTATTTCGTTCCAATTACTTACTTTAGCGTTATTAATTGACATAATTTTGTCATGCATCAATAATCCTGATTTTTCAGCTGGACTACCTTTCTGTATAAAACCAATTTCCATAGTTTGATTGGTAAAGTTAAATACGCCAAGTTGTCCAAGAATATTGTTATCATCAAAGTTTATTTCTGAAAAATTAATTGTATTTAACAATATAATTTTTTTATTTCTTAAAACCTCGATATTAATATTTTTTTCATTTGATGAGGCTTTTATAATTTGTAATGTTACTTCAGACCATGTTTTAACTTCTTTACCATTTATAGAATAAAAAATATCTTTTCCAACCATACCTATATTTTCAGCAATGCTATTTTTTTCTATTGTACCGATGTATGGTTTAAATCCAGAGTGACCACCAGAAAAAACTAAAAAATAAAAAAATACTGCTAATATAAAATTAAATAAAGGACCTGCAGAAACAATAATTGTTTTTTTTAGTAAACTTTGATTATTAAATGCCTTATTTTTTTCATGTTCTGGGACAGACCCCTCTCTTTCGTCAAGCATTTTTACGTAACCACCTAGAGGCAAGGCACAAATTTTATAATCTGTTTTATCGTAGCCAATTTTTTTTCCAAATAACCTTTTTCCAAATCCAACAGAAAATTCTAAGACTTTCACGCCACATAATCTTGCTGCTATATAGTGTCCAAACTCATGAAAGGTAACAATTATGCTTATTGTTAATAAAAATATTAATATTGTGTTTATCATGTCCATATTTACTTATATTTTTTAACTATTGTTTCCGCCAAATTTCTTGATTCTTTATCAACTTCAAAAACATCATCAATTGATATCAAGGTTGTTTTTTTATGTATATCCATGACATCTGAAATTATTTTATATATATCATTAAATTTAATAATTTTATCCAAAAAATACTTAACAGCCACTTCATTCGCAGCATTCATTGCTGTAGGATATGATCCTGCTTCTTTAGCAACCTCTTTTGCTAAGAAAAAACATGGAAACTTTTCTTTTGATATTTCAAAAAAAGTTAGCGGTTCTTGTTTTGTTAAATTTATAATATCTATTCCAGATTTAATTCTATTTGGCCAACCCAAACAATATGAAATTGGTATTTTCATGTCATTTTTACTAACTTGAGTTATAACTGATCCATCGCTATAGCAAACTAAAGAGTGTATTAAACTTTGTGGATGAATTAATGCATCTACTTGCGAAATCTTTAGATCGAACAAATACATTGCTTCTATTATTTCCAAACCTTTATTCATCATTGTTGCTGAATCAATAGATATTTTCTTTCCCATACTCCAAGTAGGGTGTTTTAAAGCTTGCTCTGGTGTAAAATCATTGAAATCTTGAACTTGGTTATTAAGAAACGGCCCGCCAGATGCTGTAAGAATTATTTTTTCAAGCGCTTTGTCTCCATTTGCTGCAAAACACTGATGCAGAGCATTATGCTCACTATCTAGAGGCAGAATTTCAGCATTATTTTTTTTTGCTAAATCCATAAAAAGGTTTCCACACATTACCAATGATTCTTTATTCGCTAAAAGAATTTTTTTACCAGAATTAACAGCGTTTATCGATGATTCTAAACCAGCAGACCCGGAAATGGCACAAACTACTATATCTATTTCATCATGAGAAACCAACTCGTTTAATTTTTCTCTACCGAAAATAACTTCTGTAGACAAATTTTCAGAATTTATTAAATCAATAAGTTTCTTTGCGTCATCTTCTTTATTTATATATGCAAATTTTGGTTTAAACTTTTTACACTGCTCATATAGTTTTTTAAATGAAGTATTAGCAACAAGAGCAAATATATTAAAATTTTCTTGATTATAGGAAATTACTTCCAAAGTATTTATACCAATACTTCCAGTAGAACCCAGAATAATAATATTTTGTTTCATTGTTAAATTATAACAGATAAAAAATAACTAAATGTTAAGAATATTGGTGCAGCTGGCAATATACTATCTACCCTGTCTAAGATTCCTCCATGTCCTGGTAAAATTCTTCCAGTATCTTTGTTACCAGAATACCTTTTAATTAAGCTAACACCTAGATCTCCAAAAGCTGAAATAATAACAGTTATTAAAGATAAAAATAAAAATTTTAGCGTAAAATTAAATTCGTAATTATTTAATATACAAAATATTAATGTAAGTGTAAGACTAACTAAAATCGAACCTAAAAAACCTTCGACTGTTTTATTGGGGCTAATTTTTGCAAAAAAGCTATTCTTTCCAATTTTTTTTCCAACAAAGTAAGCTGAGATATCAGCAACAGCGACTAGTGAAACCAAAAATAATAAAGACGAAGGTGATAATAAATACAATTGATAAATTGAACAGTAGAATGAACTCAATACCAAAACAAAACCTAAAAAATATATTATTCCGAACTTATCAATTATTTTAATTTTTTTTAGTTTGAAAATATGAATTATAACAAAAGACCATAAAAACAATGAAAAATATACAAGATAATGCCACAAATTGTTTTTTATCAAAATATTTGAAAATAAAATTGATATAAAAATAAGAAGAATAAATAAATAGTGTTTTGTATTGCCTTTTTCCTTAAGATTATTATGGAAGCACATTTTAGAAATTTCAAAAGCTGACAGAAAAATAATTATATTTAAAAAAACTCTAAATAATACTTGGTTAGATTGCAAAATTATAAAAACTATAATTGGAAAAACAATTGAAGCAGTAACAATTCTCTTAGATAAATTATTTTGCATGCTAAGATTTTCCAAATTTTCTATCTATACCCTGATACCACTCAATAGCTTTAAAATAGCTTTTTTTATTAAAATTTGGCCACAGAATATCAGTGAAATATAATTCAGCATATGAAATTTGCCATAAAATAAAATTACTTAATCTTTTGAAGCCACCAGTTCGGATAAGTAAATCCACTTCTGGCAAGTTCTTTGAATATAAAAAATTCTCAAAGTTATTCTTTTTTTGATTTTTATTTATTGAGTTTTGAACAGCCTGTCTTATGTCCTGTTTCCCCCCGTAATTCAATGCAATAAACAAATTTAATTTTTTATTTTTTTCAGTCTCACTTTCTAAGATTAGAATATTATTTTTTAATTTTTTTGGAAGTTTTTCTATATCTCCAATAAAATTTATTTTTATTTTATTTTCTGTTAAAAAATTTTTTTCGTTGGTAAATGAATAAAAAAAAATATCAAATAAGTTTTTCAGTTCTAATTTTGATCTTGTTAAGTTTTCATTACTTAAAGCAAAAAGAGTTACATTCTTGATTTTTTTTTCTAACGAATAACTAATTATTTTCTTTGCGGTTTCAACTCCTTTTTTATGACCATCTTTTCTTTGTAGTTTCTTTATTTTTGACCACGTGCCATTTCCATCCATTATTATAGCTACATGATTAGGTATATTTTTAGAGTTTTTCATATTTTTATACTTGCATTAAATCAGATTCCTTATCTTTCAATATATTATCTGCATAACCTATAAATTTATCTGTTATTTTTTGAATATACTCATTTCCTTGCTTTTCTTCATCCTCAGAGATTTCTTTTTTCTTAAGTATTTCTTTAATTTTTGTATTGGCATCTCTTCGAATATTTCTTATTGCTACCCTTGTTTGCTCTACTTCAGTCTTGACAAGTTTAATATAATCTAACCTTCTCTCTTCTGTTAATGGAGGCATTGGTATTCTAATATTTGTCCCAGCAACAGCAGGGTTTAAACCTAAATCTGAATTTATTATGGCTTTTTCTATTTTACTAACCATATCTTTTTCCCATACGACTAAAATTAATGTTCTTGCATCTTCCGCCTTAATGCTTGATACCTGTGATAATGGACTTTCATTTCCATAGTAATCAACCTTTATTCCATCTAAAATTGATGGATGAGCTCTTCCTGTTCTTATTTTTGCTAAATTTGATTTCAATGACTCTATTGATTTAGTCATTTTTTGTTCTGAATCTTTTTTAATATCACTAATCATATTTATTTAATAATTGTTCCTGTATTTTCACCATTAATAATGCTCATTAATGATCCTTTTTTCAACATATTAAAGACTCTGAGCGGAATATTATTTTCTTTACATAATACAACGGCTGTTGTGTCCATTACTTTTAACTCATCATTTAAAACTTGTTTATATGTTAATTCTTTATATAACTTTGCATCTTCAAATTTTTTTGGATCTTTATCATATACACCATCAACTTTTGTTGCTTTTAAGACCATATCAGCGTTTATTTCTATAGCTCTTAGACTAGCTGCAGTATCAGTTGTAAAAAAAGGGTTTCCTGTCCCGGCAGCAAAAATTACGACTCTATTTTTTTCAAGATGTCTAATTGCTCTTCTTCTTATGTAATCTTCAGATATTTGATTTATTCTAACTGCTGACATTACGCGACAATTAACGCCTAACTTTTCAATTTCATCTTGAAGTGCTAAAGAGTTAATTACGGTTGCCAACATACCTATATTGTCTCCAGTGACTCTATCCAATCCTGCCTCTGCTAAACCTGCTCCCCTAAAAATATTACCACCACCAACAACTAAGGCTAGTTGGTTCTGAGTTTTTGATACTTCTACAATGCTAGTTGATATCTGGTTAACAACATCAGGGTCAATTCCATAATCATATTTACCAATGAGAGCTTCGCCACTAAGTTTTAGTAAATATCTTTTCATAGATAGTTAGTTTTTAATTTGGGACATTACTTCATCTGCAAAATTTTCATCTTTTTTCTCTATACCTTCGCCAACTTCCATTCTGCAAAAAGAAATAATTTTATTGTCATGTTTTTTGATTAGGTCACCTATCATAATGTCATTATCTTTAACAAATGGTTGGTTAACCAATGTAACTTCTGAAATATATTTTTTTATTTTTCCATCAACCATTTTTTCAATAATATTTTCTGGCTTACCGCTCTCTTGAGCTTGTGCCATATAAATTTCTCTTTCTCTATCTAAATCCTCTTTTTCTATATCAGATGAATCTAACGCAACTGGCTTCATGGCGGCGATATGCATACAAACATCTTTTGCTAGCTCCTCATTCTCTTTTTCAAGAATAACAACAACACCAATTTTATTACCATGCATGTAATGGCCCATGTAAGTATCTTTTGTTTCAAAGGATTTTATTCTTCTTATTTTAACATTTTCTCCTACTTTACTAACCAATTCTAATCGCATTTCTTCTGTTGTTTTTCCTGATGAATGCTCAAATTCATTAAAATCCTCTAAACTTCCATTAAAAGAATCAACTGATGCTTCAGAAATTTTATTCACAAACTCTAAAAAGTTTTCATCCTTTGCAACAAAATCTGTTTCGCAGTTTATTTCAACCATATTGGCTTTTCCGTTATTATTAATTGATAAGCTAATTATACCTTCTGCAGCAATTCTAGAAGACTTTTTATCCGCTTTTGCTTGCCCAGCTTTTCTCATAGAATCAACAGCTTTATCCATATCTCCGTCTGCTTCTAAAAGAGCTTTTTTACACTCCATCATGCCAGCACCAGTTCTATCTCTTAACTCTTTAACCATTTTTGCAGTTATATTACTCATATCAAATTTCTCTCTACTCGTTATTCATCTGAATCTTTTTTTGCTACTTTTTTAGTGGCTACTTTTTTAGTGGCTACTTTTTTAGTGGCTACTTTTTTAGTGGCTACTTTTTTAGTGGCTACTTTTTTAGAAGTGGTTTTTTTCTTCTTAACAACTACTTTTTCATCTGAAGAATTTTTAGCTGATTTTGCCAATATTTCTTCTTCAGTTACAACAGGCTTTTGTGTTTTTAAAAATTCTTTACCTTTGCTTACTGCGTTCGATATTTCGTTACAATACAAGCTGATTGCTCTCATAGAATCATCATTGCCTGGGAAAAAATAATCAATGTTATCGAAAGAATTATTTGTGTCTACAACAGCAATAATAGGGATATTTAATTTTAATGCTTCCTTAACTGCAATATCCTCATAGCCTACATCTATAATAAATAATGCATCCGGTATAGTTTTCATTTCTTTTATACCGCCTAAACTATTGTTTAATTTTTCTATCTCTCTTGATTGTAAAAGCTGCTCTTTTTTTGTTAATTCTTGATTTTCTTTCAGTGAATCTTCTTCAAGCATTTTAAGTCTTTTTATAGATTGCCTTACTGTATTAAAGTTCGTAAGCATACCGCCCAACCATCTATGATTAACATAAGGCATTCCACACTCATTTGCTGTTGAAGAAATACTATCTCTTGCAGCTCTTTTTGTTCCAACAAACAAAATATTGCCGCCTTTTGAAGCAATTTTTTCTGCGAATATACATGCTTCTTTCATTAAAGGAACAGTTTTTTGTATATCAATTATATGTATATGATTTCTATTGCCATATATATATGGCGCCATTTTAGGATTCCAGTAGCTTGTTTGGTGTCCGAAGTGGACTCCCGCTTCTAATAAAGCAGGTATTGTTATATCTGTCATTTTATCTCCTGAGGTTAATTATCACCTGAAAATAGTTATAAAGCCATAAATTAGAGGCACCCCATATAACTGGTTAAATTTCAGGTTCGTTTTTAGTATTGCGTAGACTTTATATCATAGACTTCGTCTAAGAACAATCTGTATAATAATACTTAAATACATCTTATTTAACCATTAAAAATGATAAAAAATAGTAAAGAAATTGAAAAAATGAGGATTGCTGGAAATTTGGCTTCAGAAGTTCTCGTCATGATTGAAGAATTTGTGAAACCAGGCATTACAACACAAGAACTTAATGATATCTGTCACGAATACATTACTAAAGAATTAAAATGTATCCCAGCACCTTTAAATTATAGAGGTTTTCCAAAATCTATATGTACATCAATTAACCATCAAGTATGCCACGGCATACCGGACAAGAGAATTTTAAAAAAACAGGATATTTTAAATATTGATATTACTGTCATAAAAGACGGGTATCATGGCGATACAAGCAAAATGTTTTATATAGGCAAGCCAACAATACAGGCAAAAAGACTTGTCGAATTGACATATGAGGCACTAAAAATAGGTATTAACACAGTAAAGCCAGGAGCAACAATTGGCGATATTGGAAACAATATTCAAAACTATGCTGAAAAAAATCATTGCTCTGTAGTAAGAGAGTATTGTGGTCACGGTATAGGAAAAGAATTTCATGAGGAGCCACAAATTTTACATTATGGCAAAAGTGGTGAAGGACTAGAGTTAAAAGAAGGAATGATATTCACTATAGAGCCAATGATAAATTTTGGAAAAAAAGAAGTTAAACTTCTACCTGATAATTGGACAGTCGTAACAAAAGATCATAGTTTATCTGCTCAATGGGAACACACTATTCTTGTAACAAAAAATGGTTATGAAGTATTAACTATGAGACCTGAAGAAAACATATAATGTCAAAAAAAAAATTTATAAATCATTTTTCTTTTTCAAAAAATAAAAAAAATATAATTAATGACTATATTTATGCTGAGTATAAAAAAAATACAAGTGTAAAAAAATTATTAAAATATAAATCTAGCTTAGTCGACAGTTTAATTAAAGATTTTTGGAAGAACAATAATCTTCACTCAAGAAAAATTTGCTTAATTGCTGTTGGTGGATACGGAAGATCAGAATTATACCCGTTTTCTGATATAGATATATTAATTCTTATTGAGAATTATAACGATGATCTAATGATCAAAAATATAGAAAATTTAATAGCTGACATATGGCATCTTAAAAACTCGGTTGGCCATGCTGT
>MDSV01016288.1_pt1 | contig 22662 bp, 20 predicted proteins | sample 810851 | NCBI WGS metagenome assembly MDSV01 (sample SAMN05326640, study PRJNA326480) | marine metagenome | isolation source: seawater | place: Atlantic Ocean: North East | collected 2012 | reverse complement strand
CGCGAGGTAAATCACGTGGCCGCGACCCATGTCGTGGACGCCAAAACTCAAGCTCTCTCGCAGCTGGGCGTTGGCCCGCACTCCGGCAAATCCACTGACAGGGTCGACGTCGTCAGACAAGATGCCCACGTTGTGGCCGTCTTCGAGGTGGGCGTAGCGTCGGCCCGAGGTCTTGATGCTCCAATAGCGGTCCCCATAGCCATAGGCCAAGGGGTGGGTTTCGTCGAGCGCCACCTCATAGACCGCCCCGGGAATGTCGCTTCGGATGCCGTTGCGTGCCGACATGGCATAGGGGGCATAGCGGTCCTCCATGGCGTGGGCATCGCGCTCGTCGCGCCGCTCGGCCTTGTCGTCGTCGTCGCTGTAGCGCGACAGTCCCCACGATTCAATGCCCAAGTTGCTCGCCGCACCCAAGGCCACGAGTCGGCCTCCTTCGCGAATCCAAGCGGAGATGGCGTCTTTTTGGTCTTTGTCCACATCATACCAACCGCGGGGAAGCACCACGACATCATAGGCATCCCAGTCCATCCGATCCAGTCCGCGTACCGCGGTCATCGGGTAATTCCAGACTTCCTCAAACGTGAACCACACCTCCCCAAAACTCAACGAGGACACTTCGTCCCCCATCACCACGGCCACGCGTGGGGCATCGAGGGGGGCCACGTCGTAGGCCCCGAGGTCGGGTCCGGAGGTCACCATGCCGCTCTCCAAGCGCGCAACCGTCATGCCGGGCACGTTCGCCGTCAATCTGGCCAAGCGCGCCGCCATGTCTGGCCAAAGGGCTTCGTTGTTGCGTCGGGTGATGACGACCGCACCTCGAGGGAACGTCTTGCCATGGACCTCGATGGGGCGCTTCACCACACGTGTCGTCACGCCGGCCTGGAGCAAGTCCGCGAGCACAGGCGTACCGAGGTCGGTGTGGTAGTGAAGTACATACGCGTAGGCAGGTCCTTCGCCATCGAGTGAAGGAGACGTCACTGCGGGAGACCACGCGTCGGAGCGCGGCATGGCGCTCGTCATGGCGTAAGCTTCGAGCCCATACGCGTAGGGCAGCGCCCATGTGGTGATGTCGTAGGTGAGGCTGTCACTCAATTCGGGGTCGGGGTCCATCAACACCTGAAGCATGCTCGATTGGGCTTGCCGGGCATCGATGATGAGGTCGCCCTCACGGATGGACACCTTTTTGGACGTCAAATCCGCGTAGTCCAATCCCGTGCCCTTGGAGCTGACGGTGGCCCGTCCATATGCAATGCCGTTGGCATCGAGCAGGGATGTCAACCAGTGGATCTTGGCTGCATCGTTGGTCGCAGGAACCACATAGCCTTCGTGGTCCCCCCAAGGTTCTTCGAGGTTGCGGCGGTGGAATGCGGAGAACTCCTTCAGCATGCGGTCGGCGTGCATGCCTGCCGATTCAATGGTGGAAAGGCCGCTCTCGGTGTGGTTTTGGATGCGGTAGGCGAGGGTGAGGGTGTCGCCAATGGCCGTTTCAATGGCGCGGCCGGCCCGTCCGCTGCCGCCTTGCTCGTAGGTCATTCCAATCGCCCCTTGGAACATGGGCCACGTGTCGCCATAGGAGGGGTAGAGAAGGTCAAACACCTCCCGCGTGAAATACAAGGCGCCCCGCTGGTCAAAGTACTTGGCGTTGTTGGCGCCGATGTGTCCTTGGCATTCGCGCTGCCACGGGGTGATGATCTTGTGGTACGGTTCGGCGGCCGGCGCGAAGTAGTAAGGGCTGTTGACGCCTTGCTCGTGGAAGTCCACATGCACTTGCGGTTGCCACTTGCGATAAAAGGCCGTGCGCGCTTGCGTCTCCCGTTGGGTTTGCCAGGCCAAATCGCGGTTCATGTCAAACAAATAGTGGTTGGGACGACCTCCGGGCCAGGGTTCGTCGTGTTCCCACGCCTGTGGATCGGTGTTGGGACGAGGACCGTTGGCTTGGTCTTGGAAGTGCACATACCGATCGCGCCCGTCGGGGTTCACGCAGGGGTCCATCACCACCACCGTTTGGTCGAGCAGGTGGTCGTGGGTGGTCGCGAGCGCCTCAATGGTGGCCATGGCGGCTTCAGTGCAGACGGCTTCGTTGCCGTGCACGTTGTAGCTGAGGTACACCCACACCACGGGGTCGCCACTGTCCACACCTTCGTTCACACGTCGCATGTTGTTTGCGCGAAGCGTCTCGAGGTTGGCCATGTTGGCAGGGGAGGACATGATGAGTCCCAAAAGGGGACGGCCTTCGGTCGTGGTGCCGTATTCCTCGAGTTCCCAGTGTGGCATGACTTCAGCCATGTGCGTCACGTAGTCCACCACCGCGTGGTGTCTTGTGAAGGATTCACCCAGAGGATGACCGAGGATGGGCGTGGGAGAGGTTTGGGCCAGGGACGAGGAGCCCAAGGCTGAAAACCCGAGAACCAAGAGGGAGAGGAGTCGTGAACGCAACATGCCTCAAATATCGGAAGGGTACGGCGTACAACAGGTCATGAGTAATATGTAAAAAATATATGTGATTATGTAACTATATGTACGAAAGTCCCGTTTCTTCTTTCAACGAACATCATCGCAAACACAAAACATTCTTCACCATGGACACGATCTTTCAATTTTACTTCAGTGTCGGCCTGATTTGGGCCATGTTCTGGTCATTCAAACTCACAACGATTGGCCTCCTGAAACTTGCAGTTCGCAAGTGACCGTGATCGGGTTTTCCTGGCTGAATAGGGCAGAGAGATTCGCCAGAAAGCCCATCTAAGGGGCGAAAGAGAGAAAGGAATGAGGATTTGAAGCACTGATTTCGAGTGGCTTGAGTGAAGATTTGCGCAAAATGGCGGCCAAGGGTCGCCATTTTTAATGCGCTGAAAACCAGCAACGGCGGGAGCGGGAGGGGGTTGTTCACGTTCAGATGTGAATGGAATAGAGGGGTGTCCCCAAGACACGTTTGTTCTTCGTGCCAGATTTGCAGCAGTCCAAACCTCAAAACCCTTACATCATGGACAATGTGTTCAAATTCATGGGCGGCTTTTTTTCAAGCCTCACCCAACTCTTGATCGGTTTCGCTGCACTCGCTGTGGTGACCGAAGTGGTCTTCGGAGCTGAAATGTTCCCAGGCATGACCGTGGTCGACAACTTGACCTCGCTCATCACCACCCTCGGAAATGGTGGATTTGTGGGTCTCGTGGCCCTCTTGATCCTCTGGAACATTCTCACGAAGAAGTAAGTGACGTAGTGGAAGGCGCGGTTGTGTAACAAATGTGACCGCGTCTTCACTTTCACCCTTGTTGTTCTCCCAAACCAAACCCCATGGAAAAGCAAATCACAGCTGCAGCCCTGGTGCTCAGCATTGCCGGGTTGGGCTACCTCAAAGCGCAACAGATGGAGCGCATGGAGGCACAAGCAGAACGCGACGCCGCTGCGGCGGTGATGGTGGCAGAGGAAGCTGCCGAGGCACATGACGCGTCGAACCGCGTTCAGTTTGAAGTGCCCCACGACCGCGATGCGTCGACCTCCGAAGTGGACATCGTGCTCGATGGCAAGGCGTCTTATGACGCCGAATCAGATTCCATCTCGTTCTCTTGGGTCCAAACCGAGGGACCAGACGTGGCCTTGTCTGAAGATGAGCCCGGACGTTCCTCGTTCCGTGCCACCCCCGGCAAGTACACCTTCGAATTGACCGTGACCGATGCGTACGGGGCAGCTTCCAGCCAGGAAACCCGCGTGAACGTAACGTCCGAACCCAACACTGCGCCGGAAGTGCACATGTCTGTGTACGCTGAAGGCGCTGAATGAAAGCAAGATAAGAACTCTTAGAACAGGTTCTTTCAATCAGAGGAGCGCGCCCAGGGATGGGCGCGTTTTTTTTGTGCGCATCGCCCAGCCCTGTGGCATCTTTGTGTCATGGCGCACGCGGAACATTGCATGGATGCAGAAGCTTTCCTCTCAGCGGCTCGGGAGAGCGTCGTCCTCGACGTGCGAAGCCCGAGGGAGCATGCCCAAGGCCATCTTCCAGGGGCCATTTCCTTCCCCTTGTTCTTGGACGAGGAACGGGCCGTGGTGGGCAAGACCTACAAGCAGGTGGGCCAAACCGAAGCCATTGAAACCGGATTGGGGATTGTGGGTCCCAAACTCCAAGCCCTCGCCAACCGAGCCCGCGAGCTTTTCGATGCGCAAGCGAGCCCCAAACCCCTTTTGCTCTATTGTTGGCGGGGGGGCATGCGCTCCGGAAGCGTCGATTGGCTGCTCCGGACTGCGGGCATCCCCACTGTCCTGTGTGACGGCGGGTACAAGGCATGCCGAAGTCATTTCATCCACGTGCTCGAGGTGCCTCGCCCGTACGTTGTGGTGGGGGGCATGACCGGTTCCGCCAAAACCGAAGTCTTGCACGCCTTGCACCACCAGGAGGCCCAAGTCCTGGATTTGGAGGGGCTGGCCAAGCACTTTGGGTCGGCGTTTGGCAACCTCCAAGCCCACGCGCAGCCCAGCACGGAACAGTTCACCAACCTCTTGGCTTGGCAACTGATGGCCATGGACAAAGAAGCGACGGCGCGCCCGATTTGGGTGGAGGACGAAAGCCGTCAAATCGGCCGCGTTCACGTGCCAGAGATGTTCCACAAGCGGCTGCGCGAGGCGCCCGTGTTGGAGTTGGAGCGAACCGAGGAGGACCGCGTGTCGCATCTGCTTTCCATGTACGGCGATGCTTCGAGCGAGGCCTTGATCGAGGCGTTTGAACGCATTCGCGACAAACTGGGCGGACAGCACGCGCAAACGGCAGTGGCGCACGTGAAAGAAGGCGATTTGGCCGCTGCGGCGCGCATCGCCCTGGTGTATTACGACAAAACGTATCGATACGGACTGAACCAACGCGATCTGATGCGTGCGGTGAATGCCCGTGGACTCACCCCGGATGCTGTGGCGACCCTGTGTCGCCGCATCCACAACGAATGGAACCCTTGGAAACTTCCTCAGACATCAAACTGACGCAATACTCGCATGGGGCGGGCTGCGGTTGCAAAATTGCACCTGCGGTGCTCCACACCATGCTCAGCGGCATGCAAGCGGGGCCGGTCCATCGAACCTTGCTGGTGGGCAACGACACCAAAGACGACGCGGCTGTCGTGGACCTTGGAGACGGTACCGGCATCATCAGCACGACGGATTTTTTCATGCCCATTGTGGACGACCCGCACACGTTTGGCCGCATTGCTGCTGCCAACGCGATCAGCGACATCTACGCCATGGGGGGCACGCCGCTCGTGGCGATCGCCATTTTTGGCTGGCCCATTGACAAGCTCAGCGAGGAAGTCGCGGGCCAAGTTTTGGAGGGCGGCCGCAGCATTTGTGAGGAGGCGGGCATCCCGCTGGCCGGCGGGCACAGCATCGATTGTCCTGAGCCCATCTTCGGCTTGGCGGTGACGGGGCGCGTGCCGTTGGACCAACTCCAAAAGAACGCCGCAGCCCGACCCGGCGACGTGTTGTTCCTCACCAAGCCCCTCGGCGTGGGGATCATCACAACCACCCAAAAGCGCGGCAACGTCGATCCCGTTCACCTCGCAGCGGCCGTGAACAGCATGCAGACCCTCAATGCGGTGGGGGCGGAACTCTCGGCGCTGCCAGGTGTGCACGCGATGACGGACGTGACGGGGTTTGGGCTCATGGGGCATTTGCTCGAGATGTGCCAAGGCAGTGACACGAAGGCGGAGGTCTTCGGCGACCAAGTCCAAACCTTCGATGGCGTCCCCCAATACCACGCCCAGGGCATGGTTCCCGGCGGTGCTCGCCGAAACTTCGCAAGCTATGGCGAGCACCTCGACCTCCCCGAGGGCTACCTCCGCGACCTGTTGTGCGATCCTCAAACTTCAGGAGGCCTCCTCGTGGCGGTCGCTCCGGATCAGGCCCATGAAGTCCAAGCTTTGCTTGCCAATCACGGCATGCCCAGCACACCTGTAGGGCGCATGTTGCAGAAGGACGAAGTTCTTGCTGACGGGGTCACGGTCGCCTACCGTCCCATTTCCTGAGGTCAGGCGCGAATGGCGCGCAGCTGGGCCGGCGCCCAGTGGTCGAGCAGGATCATGTGCGGCACGGACCCTGCGAGCAGGACGGCCCACGCCCAACGCACGTCAATCCAGCCGCTGTAGGCGGCCCAGCCGATCAGGACCAGGCCGGCCAGTGCGGTCAGGGTGAAGGGGGCCGCGAGGGTGTAGTAGGTCCAGAAGGCCTTGGTGACGTTTTGGTGGTGCAGGAATTCGGCGCGCCAGGAATCTGCGGCATGTCCCAGGCAGAAGTATGCCGTGAACGCCCAAAGCAGCTCTGCGGAAGACGCCAACATCCACATGGCCACGACCCATGCCGCCTCGCGCAGCAAGCGGATGCTCATGCGTTTGGCATTCGGGGCGCGGTTCCAAGCCAACGCTGCGGCAACCGTCCAAATGAGCTTCATCCACGCCGTGCCCGCCTCGAGTGTCACCAAAAGATGCGTGGCTTGGGCTTCGGTCAGCCAGATGCGAAGCACTTCCATGGAGGACACCTGCTGGGTGTTGAGCAAGGTGCCGAGCAGCACCGCGCCGAGGGCGAAGCCTCGCACCCGGTCGAGGACTTCATGGGTCCGTACCTCGACATGACTTTGGCCAAAATGCCACGCCGCCAGGGCCAAGAAGGCCCACGTGGCTGCAGTCGGCGCCACGAGAAAGAGTGCGCTGAAGGCGGCCAGCCCCAACAAGTAAGGAAGCACAAACCGCCAGGGCGCGCTTCGTTCGGTGCGGCCCAACGCATGGTGGTACGTGATGTGGTCCACGGCGCCGTGCGGCAAACCCATGGCCACAAAGAGCAGGCCGGCAAGCAGCCAAGTCAAGGATGAGTCCGTGGACATCCACGGTCCCAACACGGCGCAAAGCACCACGAGACTTGGGGCAAACCAACGGTGGCTGAGGTAGGGAAGGGCGGCATTCATGGCGACAGGGTTAAAACGAAGCGAAGGCGGTCAATGTTGCAGTCGAGATTTGGTCAAGCGGTCCGGAGAGAAAGAAAGGGCCGGAAACAAAATGCTTCCGGCCCTTCACAGGTCACGATTTCAGGTTAGAGGGTACAGGCGATTACTTGTCGCTAACAGCGAGAGAGTAGATCACCAATCCGAAACCGATTTTGTTGATGGCGTCACCGATGTTGTAAACGACGTCCATGTCCACAGGGATGCCGTCGACAAAGTCGTACCAACCTTCGGTTCCGATCATGTAGCCGAGTGGGTAGATGCCCCAACCGATCAACACGAACTTGCAAAGGATGTCGTGTGCCTTCTGCACAGCGGGGCTAGAAGCCTGAGCCAACTGCTTGGCTTCACCTGCCATGATGAGGTACACGATGTAGAAGTAAGCCAAACCTGAGAAGAGACCCCAGATGGCTGGTCCTGAACCCGTGTTGTAGACTGCCTCACCGAGGTAGCCAGCAACGAGCATCACCGCAGAAGCCCAGATCAACTTCCAGAGGAGGCTGGTCTTGGCGCCAGCGGCTTTCAAGATGAGATAGAACTCCACGCACATCAGAGGCACAGTGAGGGTCCAGTCAACGTAACGGAAGAACGTTGGTGACTCACCCACAACTGCCCAGTAGTCGCGCATGTAGAAGTAGTGAACGGCAGCGATGAAAGTGATCAAGCCGCTCACAAGGAGAGACGTTTTCCACTTGCCTTCCACGGAGCCCATGGAAAGGAAGAAGAACGCAGACGCAGCCATCATGGCCATACAGCCCACGAAGAATGTGAAGCCGACGTAGTCGTCCGAGGCCATGGCCTGAACCGCCGAGAGAATGGTAGAAATCATAACTTAAGTTTTGATGTGAACATAGAAATGTGTCCTGTGAACACCCCTACAACCACCGCGCGTTCACATTGTTCACTCAATTTTCACTTTTGTTTGCAAGGCAGGTGCGCCTCACACCTCAAATCCGAGTGTTTATGCCCGTTTCAGGCTCAAAAAGAAATTTGTTTTTAGGGAGTTAACACTCTCTCAAGCGTTCATTTCAACGCATCCAGAAGCGCGTGCAAGCGATGTGTGGGCATGCCCATGACGGTGTAGAAAGAGCCCGTCAGCCTGGTGACACCAATCAACCCCATGACGTCTTGGACCCCATAAGCGCCTGCCTTGTCCATGGGCGATCCGGAGGCCACATAGTCCTGGATGAACGCTTCAGTCAGCACATTCACGTCTACATCACACACGTCCAAGGCGCTTTGTGTGCCGTGCTCTAAGGTGGTGACAGCGACGGCAGAGGCGACGGTGTGGGTTTGGCCACTTAGGGCGCGCAGCATCGCACAGGCATGGGCTTCGTCGGTGGGTTTTTCCAAGACCTTCCCATGCAGGACCACCACCGTATCTCCCGTGATCAGGATGTCGCCGGACCGCAACACGTCCAAGTAAGCGTCGGCTTTTTTCCGGGCCACGTGTTCGGCCACTCCCACGCCTTCCAGTTCTTGGGGCCACGATTCATCCACGTCGCGTGCGATGCATTCGACCTCCAAGCCGAGCATGCCCATGAGTTCACGGCGGCGGGGGCTTTGGCTGGCGAGGACGATGCGGCGTCCTTCAAGGTGAGGATAGAGCACGGAATGTGGGATTTCCGTGCAAAAGTAGCACGCGAGGACAGGGCAGAAGGGCAAGCGGACACAATACCTTTGCGGCCATGCAAGAAAGCATCCTCATTCTGGATTTTGGGTCGCAGTACACCCAACTCATTGCACGACGCGTGCGGGAATTGAATGTCTACTCCGAAATCATTCCTTGGAATGCGTTTCAAGGGGTCCCCGAGGGATGTCTCGGGGTGATCTTGTCCGGAAGCCCCCACAGCGTGCGGGATGAAAAAGCGCCTCAGCCCGATTTGAGTGCCATCGTTGGCCAGGTGCCCTTGCTCGGCGTGTGCTATGGCGCCCAATACCTCGCTACCCTCAACGGCGGCAAGGTGGAAGCCAGCGACTCCCGTGAGTACGGTCGTGCGAACCTCGCGTCGTTGAACGAAGCCGATCCTTTGCTGGCAGGCATGTCGCAAGGCTCCCAAGTGTGGATGAGCCATGGCGACACCATCCTCGACACCGGAGAGGGCTTTGAAACGCTCTGCAGCACCTCAGACGTCAAGTACGCAGGCTTTCGCGCCACGGGCAAGGACGTGTGGGGAATTCAGTTCCACCCGGAGGTTTGGCACAGCACTGAAGGCCCCATCTTGCTCAAGAACTTTGTGATGGGCATCTGCGGCTGCAAGGGCTCGTGGACCCCTGACAATTTTGTGGAAGCCACTGTGGCGGATTTGAAGGCCAAAATCGGCAGCGACGACCGCGTCATTCTCGGACTGAGCGGCGGCGTGGATTCGACAGTGGCGGCGGAACTCTTGAACCGGGCCATCGGCGATCGATTGCACTGCATTTTCGTCGACAACGGCCTGCTTCGCAAGAACGAATTCGAACAGGTCCTTGAAGACTACAAGGACATGGGGCTCAATGTCCGAGGCGTTCGCGCGGGAGATCAATTCCTCGCGGCGCTTGCCGGAGAGGCCGATCCCGAGACCAAGCGCAAGGCCATTGGTCGCGTATTCATCGAGGTGTTCGACGCGGCGTCGCACCAAGTGGAGGGCGCGCGCTGGTTGGGGCAGGGGACCATTTACCCCGACGTCATCGAGTCGGTGAGTGCCACAGGAGGACCTTCTGCCACCATCAAGAGCCACCACAACGTGGGCGGTTTGCCCGACTTCATGAAGCTCGAAGTGGTCGAGCCCTTGCGGTTGCTCTTCAAAGACGAGGTGCGTCGCGTGGGGCGTGCCTTGGACATCAAGGCGCGCATCTTGGGCCGCCACCCGTTCCCAGGGCCTGGTTTGGCCATCCGCATCTTGGGCGACATCACTGCTGAAAAGGTGCGCGTGCTCCAAGAAGTCGACCACATTTGGATTCAGGGACTGCGCGACGCGGGCTTGTACGACGACGTGTGGCAGGCAGGAGCGATTTTGCTCCCCGTCCAAAGCGTGGGGGTGATGGGTGACGAGCGCACGTACGAGAACGCCGTGGCCTTGCGTGCCGTGAGCAGCACAGACGGCATGACCGCCGATTGGTGTCACCTGCCTTGTGATTTCTTGGCCAAGGTCAGCAACGACATCATCAACAAGGTGCGCGGGGTGAACCGCGTTGTGTACGACATTAGCTCCAAGCCACCCGCGACCATCGAATGGGAATGACCACCACAACTTCGTCCGTGTCTCGACGCGCCCTGACAGGGGTGGCGTTGCTTGCCATGGGCTGGGGGATGGTGCAGGGGCGCACGCAGGCGGTGGCCCAAGGCGGGATGTATGCCCAAGCCGACTCGGTGTTCATCGACACGTTGGATGTGTTGGTGTTGCTTCCTTTTGGGCTTCAAGTGGACACCTTGCCCGGGGGCTTTCTCCCGCGGAAGGCTGGACGCCTTCGCGAGATTGCCCTCGAAACCTTGCACGGCTTGGAAGCGGCATCGCGGGAGTTGGCCGAAGCCGGATTGCCCATGCGCCTGCATGTGCTTGATGAAGTGCCGGACTCTTTGGGCAAGCTGCAATTCAACAACCTTGACATTGCGAAGAGCGACTTGGTGGTCGGTCCGTTGATGCGTGAGAATGTGGGGGTGGCCGTGCCGCGCATCGACCGGTTTGGAAGGGAACACGTCCTGTTGACCGAACAGCCCGAGCGCTATGTGGAACGCGGACTGGCGGTGCGCCAATCCGTGGCCTCGGAGTTGGCCGCAACGGAACTGCTGGCAGACCTCGTGGCGACGCGTCACGACACCGACCACGTGATGCTGGTGGTTACGGGGGCCTCAGACGCGGCACTCGAAGCGGCATTTGAAACCGAATTCAACGCCGTTCAGCGAGAGAAGTGGCTGACCCCGAAAGATTCCATGCGCTACGCGTTGCTCGACACCATTCAGGCGGACGCACGTTCCGTGGGGCGCCTTGCGGACCATGTCTCGCCCTATGAGCGAAATGTGGTGGTGTCAGTGGCAGGCCGCAGTGCACGGTCCATGTGGGCAGCGTTGCAGACGGAGCTGCAGATGAACGACAGCTCAGACTTTGTGCTTTTTGCCCACCCCGAGTTGGCCGAAATGCCCTTTGTGGAGGGGGATTTGATGGAGAAATGGCGCTTGACGCTCCCCTTGGCCAACCAAATCCAATGGCAAGATTCCATGCGTTGGGATGCGTTGGAGGACTTCCGGCTGCGGATGGCCACGGAGCCTCAGAAGTATGCCGTGCTCGCGCATGACGCGCTGCTCGACGCAGGATTGCGCCGTCACCCGTGGTTGGAAGTGAAGCCTTGGGCCGAGCCCATGGTGTGGGAAGCGTCGGAGGCCAGTGGAGCTTGGTCCAACGTTTCGTGGTCGATCAAGCGGTTTGAAGACCTCCAATGGATGCCGCTGGACTCGTTTGGGCCTGTACCGCCCTTCGTGCCCCGGATGTTCTACACTGAAGGAGACACGTTGATTCCAGTGCCCGAGAAATACCAACATTTGTTCCCCGAGGAGTATCCCGACGCCTTGGCGCCGAACAAGCACCCATGAATCCAGCACAACTTCAAGCGCTCACGGCAGACTTCCAAGCCCTGCAAGACCGTATTGTCGGCGGCATTGAAGCCGTGGAAGCTCAGCATGGGGGCGCAACCTTTGTGGAAGACGATTGGGAACGTCCAGGCGGCGGCGGCGGACGCACGCGCGTGCTGACGGCGGGAAAAGTTTGGGAGCGCGGGGGTGTCAACTTCAGCCAAGTGGAAGGCGAGGCCTCTCCCGCGCTGAAGGCTCAAATGAACACGGACGCCGATCGGTTTTGGGCGGCGGGGGTGAGCTTGGTGCTGCATCCCAACAATCCCCATGTGCCCATCGTCCACATGAATGTGCGCCACTTCGCGTTGAGCGACGGCACGAGTTGGTTTGGTGGAGGCATCGACATGACGCCGCACTACGTTAACCCGGAGGAAGCCACCCAATTCCACCACGTGTTGAAGGCAGCCTGCAACGCCCACGCGTGTGCAGACTACGCGCGCTTCAAAGACTGGGCGGACGATTACTTTTTTGTGCCTCACCGCGGCGAAACGCGCGGGGTGGGGGGCATCTTTTTCGATCACCTTGGCCGAGAGGGGGCGACGGAGTCCCAATGGCAGGCGCACAAGGACTTTGTGTTCGAGGTGGGCAACGCCTTCTTGCCTGCGTACCTGCCGCTTGTTCACGAGAACGTCGCAAAGACCTTCACGCCGCAGGAACGCGAGTGGCAGTTGCACCGTCGCGGCCGCTATGTGGAATTCAATCTGGTGTGGGACCGGGGCACGCGCTTTGGCTTGGTGTCGAACGGACGGACAGAAAGCATCTTGATGAGCTTGCCGCCTGAGGTCAAGTGGACCTACGATTACGACGCGGGCCCCAAGGAGCGGGAGACGCTCGGATGGCTCAAGAAGGGCATTGATTGGGCAGGCACGCCCTCGCAGCCGTAAGCGGCTGCGCCTCGTTCAGCGTGGAATCAGATGCGGTTGTCGATCAGGTCGACGCCCGGGTGCTTGTCCACGGGGAAGGTGAACATGCCTGGAATGACTTCAAGGGTCGTGGAGAAGGTCTTGACCGTGTAAGTCACGTCACTGCCCTCGCGGCCCTTCATCACGATTTGGACCACTTCAAGGGCCTTGTCGTCCAGAAACAGCTGCAAGGTGTGGAAAGGCTTCTCTGTGCCTGCGTAGAGGTTGATGTGGGCGCAGTCGCGGCCAGCCACCTCAGCACGGCCCATCCACTCGCGACGGAAGTCGTCTTCCCAAATGGTGAAAATCTTGGAGGGGTCCATGCCTTCCTCCTTCATCGTCTCGGTGTCGTCGATGTAGCACTCGTTCATCTCAGGCTCAAACGTCCACACCGTTTCCCCGTCGCAGTAAATGATGTAGTCTCCCAAGTTGAGGTGGAAGCGGTCGCCTTCGATTTGGACGTTGCCGTCCTGGGTAAGCTCGAAGTCGTTCTTGAGGTCCACCAGGGTGCTCGTGTAGGCAATTTCGTAGGCCTTGTAGGTTTGGGCTTTGTCGCTCAGTCGAGAGAGCAACGCATCCGGATCCTGCGCGAGGGTAGAAGAGGAGAAAAACATGGTGGCTGCGAGGGCCAAAAAGAAGAACGTGGTCTGACGCATGATGCAAACTTACTCGGTTGTTGCCGAGCTTGATTGCAACAACTGTTCCAAACTTGCTTCGTCGGGCACCAGCACCTTGCGGGCCTTGCTTCCTTCGAAGGGGCCGATGATGCCCGCGGCCTCCAATTGGTCGATCAAGCGACCTGCGCGGTTGTAGCCCAGCTTGAGTTTGCGCTGAAGCAACGAGGTGGAGCCTTGCTGGTGCATGACCAACACCCGGGCCGCGTCTTCGAAAATGGGGTCGCGATCGTCCGCGTCGATGCTCCCGCTGGTCTCGCTCGCCTCCGCCGGTGGAGGTGGCAATTCGTAGGAAGTGGGGTAGCCCTGCTGAGAGCCGATGAATTCACAAATCTCCTCCACTTCGGGGGTGTCTACAAATCCGCATTGCAAACGAATCAAGTCGTTGCCGGTGCTCATCAACAAGTCACCGCGACCGATGAGTTGGTCGGCGCCGCCGGCGTCGAGGATGGTGCGCGAGTCGATCTTGGACGTCACACGAAAGGCCACCCGGGCGGGGAAGTTCGCCTTGATGGTTCCTGTGATGATGTTCACTGACGGACGCTGCGTGGCAATGATGAGGTGAATGCCAATCGCACGGGCGAGTTGGGCCAAACGCGCAATCGGCGTCTCCACTTCCTTGCCCGCCGTCATGATCAAGTCGGCAAACTCGTCCACGACCAGCACGATGTATGGCATGAAGTGGTGTCCCAAGCGGTGAAGGTCCTTGCCGTTGTCAGGGTGGCCGTCTGCCAGTCCTGGAATGATCTTGCGCTTGCTGAATTTGACGTTGTACTCCTTCAAGTTGCGGCACTGCGCGTGCTTGAGGAGTTCGTAGCGGTGGTCCATCTCCACGCACAGGCTGTTCAGCGTGCTCACCACCTTCGAGGTGTCGGTGATGATGGCGTCCTCGCTGTCGGGCAACTGCGCGAGGTAGTGGCGGACAATCTTGTTGTACAGCGTCAGTTCCACCTTCTTCGGGTCCACCAGGACAAACTTCAACTGCGACGGATGCCGGCGGTAGAGCATGCTGACGAGCATGGCGTTCAAGCCGACCGACTTTCCCTGGCCGGTGGCACCGGCCATGAGCAGGTGAGGCATCTTGGCCATGTCAAAGACGTAGGTCTCGTTGCTGATGGTCTTGCCCAAGGCAATGGGCAGGGCCGCGTCGGAGTTCTGGAACTTGTCACTGGCAATCAACGTGCGCATGCTGACCACGTCGGGGTTGGAGTTGGGCACCTCGATGCCAATCGTTCCCTTTCCTGGAATTGGCGCGATGATGCGGATGCCGAGGGCGGCCAAGCTCAAGGCGATGTCGTCCTCGAGGTTTTTGATCTTGCTGATGCGAATGCCGGGCGCGGGAACGATTTCGTAGAGGGTGACCGTGGGGCCGACTTCCGCGGTGATCTTGCTGACTTCAATTTTGAAGTTGGCCAGCGTGCGCAGGATGTTCTCTTTGTTTTGCTGGAGCTCTTCGTCGGTCACGCGGTTGGCGCCATCGCCGTGATCCACAAGTTTGTCCACGTTGGGCAATTGGAACCGGCCCAAATCCAATGTGGGGTCGTATTCCTCGCCAAACTCCTCCACCAAGTCTTGGAGCTGCTCTTCGGTCAAGGTTTCTTCCTCTTGGACCTCTTTCACTTCAAACTCCACGTCGTCCTCGGCGGCTGCCTTTTCTTCGTTTAGGGGCTGCTGCACCTCAAGGGGCACGTCCTCCACCGCGGCTTCAGGCTCCGCCGGAGTTTCAGGCTCAGTCGCGGTGGCCGCTGCCGGCGCGGTTTCAGGCGTGCCTTCAGGCTCAGGCGTGGCCACCTCGAACGGCACGTCGTCCAATTCGGCTTTGCGTGCCGATTCCTCTTCTTCCGAAGCGAGAAGCACATTTTGGATGCGCTCTTCTGTGGTGACTGCCGGGGCAGATGCCGCGGTTGGGGCTGCTGAAGCTGTCGCGGCGGATGCGGCTTTTTGCATGGCGGCTTCATCCATCGCGTCTTCCTCCATCATGGCCTCTTCCGAAGACTGGAACCACGACCCCGCGCGGTGTCCGAGGCGCTTCCAGAGAGCCGGGGTGTTGTAGGCGAGCATGATGCTGACCGTCAGCATCAGGGTCAATCCAGAGCCCGTGGCGCCGAGAAGCTGAAGCGACTGTCCGAGGAGCCACAGGCCGGATGCGCCGGTGATGTGGTCGTTCAAGCCGCTGGTGGCAGGCAGGGTGGGGTCTACGGTGGTGTGGGTCAGGAACGCCAACGTCCAGGGGATGAACATGGCGAGGAAGACCGTCAGTCGAAAAGTCTTGGCGAGGGGCAAGAAGGCGCGGTCGGTCAACCAGCGTAGGCCAAGCAAGCCAAGAAAGAACGGCACGCCCAGCGCGCCAATGCCCAAGCCCTGTCGCGCAAGGAAGTATCCGACGTGGGCGCCGAGGCTTCCCAAAATGTTATGGTAGGCCTCGAGTTCGTCTGTGAGTCCCGTGTTTTGGATGATGCGGATGTCCACGGCCCCCGTCAAGAGGGAGGAGATCACAGAGAGGGTGAGGATCAAAGACAGGCCGAGGGCGAACAGGCCGGCCACAGAGCGCGTCCGCTCGTCTGACCAGGTCTCTTGGGCTTGCGTCACAAACGCGAAGTTGAAGCGGGATGTGTCCTTGGGTGCGCTTTTTTTGCGCTTGGATTTGGTCGCTTTGCCTTTTTTGGGCGCCTCTTGGTCTTTGAGAAGGATGTTCTTAGCCATGGATTCTACGAATCTAAACGCCCGCCGAACGTGGGAATTGTGGCCCTCAAATGCTTCTTCACTCAAAGGTGTGAAAAAGGGCGTTGCGCTGAACCACGGAATTCGCTATCTTTGCCCTCCCAATTCTTGATACCATGGCGAAGAAAGGCAACCGCGTACAAGTGATTTTGGAATGCACTGAGCACAAAGACTCAGGCATGCCAGGCACGTCTCGCTACGTCACTACGAAGAACCGCAAGAACACTCCAGACCGCATGGAGATCAAAAAGTTCAACCCTGTGCTTCGCCGTTATACGATGCACAAGGAGATTAAGTAATTTGACCTAAACCTCTGATAACTAGAAATCATGGCTAAGAAGACAGTGGCATCGTTGCAGACCGGAGGAGGTCGTCAGCACACGAAGGTGATCAAGATGGTGCGCAGCCCCAAGACCGGCGCGTACATGTTCAAAGAAGAGGTGGTGCACAACGATGACGTGAAGGCTTGGTTCGCCAAGAACTGATTCGCGGACACACCTCCATACGCATTACGGATGGGCTGGTTTCTTCGTGAATCCGGCCCATTTTTTCGTCAAACCATCCTCAAATCCAGCGCCTGATGGGATTTTTCAAGCGGCTTTTTGGCCAAGAGAAGAAACAATCGCTCGACCAAGGCTTGGCCAAGTCCAAGCAGTCGGTCATGGAGCGCATGTCGAAGGTGTTCACGGGACGTCGTCGGATTGACGAGGACTTGATGGACGACCTTGAGGAGGCATTGATCTTGTCGGATGTGGGAGTGGACACCACCGAGGCGGTGTTGGATCGGTTGCGCAGCCGTGCGACCTGGGAGGCCTACGTCGACCAGCAGGAGCTCATGACCATGTTGCGCGAGGAGGTGCTTGGGTTGATCACCCGGGACGAGGGCAGCGCCCTCACGGACTCCTCGGCCTACGAGATTCCCCAGGGCAACGGCCCGCACGTCATCTTGATTGTGGGCGTCAATGGTGTTGGAAAGACCACGTCGATTGCCAAGCTCGCCAACCGCTACAAGTCCCAAGGATTGAAGGTGATGCTGGGGGCTGCCGACACCTTCCGCGCCGCGGCCGTGGACCAATTGAAGGTCTGGGGCGAGCGCGTGGGGGTGGAAGTCGTGTCCCAAGGCATGGGCGCCGATCCTGCGGCGGTGGCGTTTGACACGCTGCAGGCGGCGGTGGGGCGCGATGCAGATTTGGTCATCGTCGACACGGCGGGCCGCCTGCACAACAAAGTGAATTTGATGGACGAGCTCGGCAAAATCAAGCGCGTCATGTCCAAGGTGGTGCCCGATGCACCGCACGAGGTGTGGCTGGTGTTGGACGGCTCCACGGGCCAAAACGCCCTCGAGCAAGCCAAGCGCTTCACCGAAGTCACCGACGTGACCGGCCTCGTTCTCACCAAGCTCGACGGCACGGCCAAAGGCGGTGCGGTGCTGGCCATATCAGACCAGCTCAAGGTCCCCGTGCGTTTTGTGGGCGTGGGAGAGAAGATGGAGGACCTGCAGGAGTTCCATCCCATGGAATTTGTCGACAGCTTGCTTCCCGAATCCCTTGACGCATGAGAGCACGATCCTACAAGCCCCGCAAAGTCAATGTGGTCACCCTTGGGTGCGCCAAGAACATCTTTGACAGCGAAGTCATGATGGCGCAGTTGCGCGCCAACGACTTTGAGGTGGAGCACGAGGCCAAACAAGACGACAGCGGCATCGTCATCGTCAACACCTGCGGCTTCATCGAAGCGGCCAAGCAGGAGAGCATCGACACCATTTTCCGGTTCGCCCAGGCCAAGGCCGAGGGCCAGCTCGAGCGCGTGTACGTCACGGGATGTCTCTCGGAGCGTTACAAAGAGGAGCTCGCAGACGGCATTCCGGAGGTGGACGACTGGTTCGGCACCCGAGACTTGCCGCGTTTGCTCAAGACCCTTCGTGCGGACTACAAGAAGGAGCTCGTCGGTGAGCGCTTGCTCACGACGCCCGCCCACTATGCCTACCTCAAGATTGCCGAAGGATGTGACCGTCCTTGTGCGTTCTGTGCGATTCCGCTGATGCGCGGCAAGCACCGCTCGACCCCCATGGAGGACCTCGTGGCCCAGGCCAAGGGGCTCGCCAGGCAAGGCGTGTCGGAAATCATTCTCATCGCCCAGGATTTGACGTACTACGGCCTCGACCTCTACCGCGAGCGCAAGCTGGCCGAGTTGGTGCGCCGTCTGAGCGATGTGGAGGGCATTGAGTGGATTCGTTTGCATTACGCCTTCCCCAGTGGCTTCCCGATGGATGTGCTTGATGTGATGGCCGAGCGCAGCAACGTGTGCAATTACCTCGACATGCCTTTGCAGCACGGCACCGACGAGATGCTGAAGGCCATGCGCCGCGGCATCACCGAGGCCAAAACGGATGCCCTTATTGACGCCATCCGGCAGCGTGTGCCAGACATCGCCATTCGCACCACGCTCATTTGCGGGTTCCCCGGTGAAACCGAGGCGCACTTCGAGCACCTGCAGGGTTGGGTGGAGCGCATGCGGTTTGACCGTTTGGGATGTTTCACCTACAGCCATGAAGAAAACACCCACGCGTTCACCATGAACGACGACGTTCCTGAAGAGTTGAAGCGCGCGCGGGTGGAGAAGATCATGGACATTCAGGCGGGCATCAGCGAGGAGCTCAATGTGGCCCGCATCGGCAGCGTGGAGCGCGTGTTGATCGACCGCCACGAAGATGGATTGTGGGTGGGGCGCACGCAGTACGACAGCCCTGACGTGGACAACGAGGTACGCATTGCGCACGACGGCCACCTGCGTGTGGGCGACTTTGTGACGGCCAAGATCACGGGCGCGTCGTCGTTTGATTTGAACGCCACCCTTCTCGACTGACCGGATGACGACCCCATTCACGTATCCCGTCATGGAGCGATTCCCGACCCTTCAGGGGGAAGGGGCGTGGACGGGGCATGCTGCATGGTTCATCCGGCTCGGAGGCTGCGACGTGGGCTGTTCTTGGTGCGACGTCAAGGAGAGCTGGCCTTTGGAGGCCCATCCGCGCGTGGACGTCGCAACGTTGGTTCAAGAGGCGGTGGCCTCAGGCTTGCCGCGGGTCGTCGTAACGGGAGGTGAGCCCACCATGCACGATTTGGGCCCGTTGACAGAGGCGCTGAAGGCCGAGGGTTTGGCCACCCATCTGGAAACGAGTGGCACTGGCGCGGTCAGCGGCCAATGGGATTGGGTGACCCTGAGCCCCAAAAAATTCAAGGCCTGCCACGAGGCATGGTACAGCCAAGCCAACGAACTGAAGGTGGTGGTGGTGAACAGCCACGACTTGGAATGGGCCGAGGAACACGCAGCCAAGCTTCAAACGGGAACGGCCATGTTCCTGCAACCGGAATGGGACCGGCGTGAAGAGGTGATGGAGCGGGTGTTGAACCGCATTCAGGAAGCACCGCAATGGAGGCTCTCCTTGCAGACCCACAGGTTCATCGGCCTTCCTTGAAGGTCAGGCTGAGCTTGCTCGACTTGGGGGTGGCTTGACAACAAAGCACCCAACCTTTTTCTTTCTCCTCTTGTGTGAGCGCAAAATCCTGATCTACAGAAACTTCTCCTTCATTGATTGAAGCCCTGCATGAGCCACATACGCCACCTCGGCACGCCTGTGGGGCGTCGAGTCCGCGCTTGGAAATGGCTTCCATCAACGACTCTTGATTGGGGTGGTAGGTGAAGCGAATGGACTTGCCGGCATGCTTGGCAGACACCTCGCATTCAGGAAGCAAGGGCGCGTCCAAATGCGGTGGATGGTGGAAGTCCTCGTAGCGGATGTCTTGGGTGGGGAATCCAGCCAGGTCGAGTCCGCGAAGGACCTGTTCCTTCATTTTGGCGGGGCCGGACAGCAAGACCTTTTTGGGCAGCGCCGTGTCCACGGCGTCGCACAGCAGCATCGTCCTGCTTGCGGTGATGCGTCCGTTGTACAGTTCGTCATCCAAACTGCCGTCGCTTAGAATGTGACGTACTGTGACTCGTGGATGACGCGCCCATTCTTCCAATTCCTCACGAAGCAGGATGTCGGTCAGGGAGGAGTTGCCGTAGTACAAGCTGACTTCGTGGTCATGGTTGCTTTCCATCACGTGCTGGAGCACGCTGTACAAAGGGGTGATTCCAGTCCCTGCAGCAAACATGACGAAGTGATGGGCCTTGTCGTTCCAGTCTTGGGGGAACAAGCGACCCTGAGGCGGATATGCCATCAGCTGCATCCCTTCGATGAACTCTCGGTTGATGAAGGCACTGCCAAAGGACGAGCCCGTTTCCTTGACAACCACCTGAGGCAGGCAGTCTTGAGGGCCTTGCACCAGGCTGTAGGAGCGGTGCAGGACAGGATCTCCGCAGGGGAGACAGAAGGTCAAATATCCACCCGGGGTGTGTGGCCACAAATGCGCGTTCGGCCCAGGGTCGAGCGTGACACGCACGGCCTTCGGACTCAGGCGCTCCACGCGCTGTACGGTGATTGTGGTTGGGGTACCCATGATGGAACTTACCATGGAACAAACATTTACGAAGTCGGTTCACACCAAGGCCTTCAGTGTCGTTGAGGCGCGCATCAAGGGGTCTAAAGGGGGTGCAAGTCAGTGCTCGTCCACCACCCCAAATGGGGTGAGCACCGGTGGCGCGATCCGATGACGCGCCATGAATTCGTCCTTGGACATCAAGGGAACGTCTTCTGCCGGTTGGAAGGTGTCTTCCAAGGTGCCGCCCGGGGCGAACAATACGTCATCGACGGGCTGGAAGGCCACATTTCGGACGTGGTAGAAGCACCCTTCCCCGCAGGGAATCTCGCCTTCTTGGGATGGCAGCGGGGGAAAGGGGGCTGGCAACACGAGCTTGCCTTCCGAGTTGCGTTCGGCGCGGGGAAGCGGTTCAGTCGCCTCAAACACCAAGCCCACGCGGCTGCCGTTCCAAGGAAACACTTTGACGACGGTTTGGCCGAGAAAGTAGGTTTCGAGGGTTTGAGTGTCGTCTTTGGTGTGTTCCGGCCACTCGGTGATTTTGAGACGGTCGCCGTCCGCGTAGATCTCCGTTCGTCCTGCGAAATAGCCCGATCTCTGGTCCGGCCATCCGTCGAGCACCCACATTCCCGCTTGGGCCCAGCCCGTCGGCACGCTGCCTGCCAGCGCACATCCAAGGGTCAATCGCTTCAGGATGCTCATGGGGTCAAACGTTCAACAACGATGCCAAAGCCGCTTTCACTTTCTCCGCACTGGGCAGCACGGCGGCTTCGAGGTGTTCGTTCAAGGGGATGGCGGGAAGGTCCATGCTGCCTAAGACTTCGGGGGCGGCATCGAGGTCTCGGAAGCACCGGGCCGCAATGTGGCCCGCCAAGGCCTGCGCAAAGCTGTGGGCCACCGGCTCCTCGGTCAGCACCAAGCACCGGTTGGTCCGGGCGATGCTGGCCTCAATGGCGTCGTAGTCCACGGGCTGGATGGTGCGCAGGTCGAGCAGTTCAACGCGTCCTGGAAATGCTTGGGCGGCTTCTTGTGCCCAGTGCACGCCATGTCCGTAGGTTACGATGGTGGCCGTGCTCTGGGCGTCCAGCAAGGCATTGTCGGCTGCGATCACAGTGCGCGCCTTGCCAAGCGGCACGCGGTAGTCGCGGTCGGGTTCAATGACCTTGGCCGACTCGGTGCCCGGGATTTTGGACCAGTACAGCCCTTTGTGCTCCAAAATCACCACCGGATTGGGGTCTTCGAAGGATGCCTTGAGGAGGCCCTTCAAATCGGCGCCGTTGGAGGGATAGGCCACCTTGACACCTCGGATGTTGGCGAGGACCGACTCGATGCTCGAGCTGTGGTACGGTCCACCGCTGCCGTACGCGCCGATTGGCACGCGAATGAGGCTTTGGACGGGCCATTGGCCGTTGCTGAGCATGTAGCTCCGGCTCAATTCCGTGAAGAGTTGATTCAGACCGGGCCAGAGGTAGTCCGCAAATTGGACTTCCACGATGGGCTTGCATCCCGTGGCGCTCATGCCCAAGGTCGAGCCGATGATGAAAGCCTCTTGGATGGGGGTGTTGAAGACGCGGTGATCGCCAAATTTTTGGCCCAGCGTGGCGGCTTCACGGAACACACCTCCCAAGCGCGCCCCCACGTCCTGGCCGTAGAGCAATGCCTCGGGATGGTCCTCCATGATCTCCTGCATAGCGTGCAGGGCGCAGTCTACCATCAATGTCATTTCCCCGCCTGGGGCGTGGCGTTCGCCGCGCTCCTCGGTCACTGCGGCCGGGGCGTAGCGGTGGGGCAGGAGGGCCTCAATGCGGGGCTCCTCAGCCGCCTGCGCTGCGTCGAAGGCCTCTTGGACGGCGGCGTCGATTTCGGCATTGAGCAGATTGAGCTCGGCTTGGTCCATGCCTGAGGCAAGGACAGCGGCTTCCAATTTGGGAAGGGGATCGCGCTTGGCGGCCTCTTCCAAGTCGTCGCGGTAAAACTCCCGGCGCACTCCGCTGGTGTGGTGGCCCAAGAGGGGCACACTGGCGTGCACCATGAAGGGGCGTTGTTCTTTGCGGGCAGTGCCAATGGCGTGTTCCATGGCTTCGGTGCAGGCGTCCCAGTCCGTGCCGTCCACAGAGAGCACTTCAATGCCGGGGAAGGCCTTGGCAAACGTGGTGGCGTCGCCGAAGCGCACCTCCGAGCTGTGGGCGCTGATGTCCCACTCGTTGTCCTGCACCAGCCAAACCATGGGCAGTTGCCGCAGCGCCGTCATGTGAAACGCTTCGGCCACTTCGCCCTCGGTCATTGCGGCGTCTCCAATGCT
>MDSV01034471.1_pt1 | contig 22663 bp, 12 predicted proteins | sample 810851 | NCBI WGS metagenome assembly MDSV01 (sample SAMN05326640, study PRJNA326480) | marine metagenome | isolation source: seawater | place: Atlantic Ocean: North East | collected 2012 | reverse complement strand
TAATCAAACCGCTTTTAATCCTTCTTTCCCATACACAGTGGTATGCCCATCTGCTCCCTTTGAGAATACAATCAAAAAAACACTTGATGAGTGTTGGGGTTTATGCCTTGGGTTATCCGAAGAATACGGATACGCTGCTGTATATTACGGTAAGTGCCTAATGGGTGAGTATACCAATGGGCAGTAAGTAAACTGCCACACACCAGCACCCTTCGGGGTGCTTTATCCTTTATAATATTCGTATACACATCAGAGGCACTATGGCAAAAGCAATCGGAACTGTAAGAGCAACTGATACAAACATTAAGGGATCTGTTCTCCGTGCCTCATCAGGTAGAGGCGGCACATTCACACCAGCACGGGGGTTGGGTAAGTGTATGGTAGAAGATTTGGAAGGGGTGATCGCCCGTGCTAAGTTACAGTATAAGAGAGATCGCAGAGCGATGATTCGTGGAGGCAGTGCTACCTAACCCCGTTCGTTCGTGTATTGGCAGTGCCCCCGTGATCGGGGGTTCGCCCCCCGCCCCCGTTTAAAAACGCCTAACTACCCTAACCTACAAAGTGTTACGAAAGCGAGAACAATATTCCATAAGACTTCAATTTTTTTCCGCATATCAAAACGCCCTCACAGGGTTGACTTGCAAAATATTCCATGATGATATATAATGCAAAAAGAGAATACTTGTAATGCAAAAAAATAATCCAGAAGATATTCGCCCCTTAGAGGTTGATTCAGTAACTGGAGAATATTATGTAAGGATTCCTGAATGGGTAGTTAATGATCAAGGATGGTATGAAGATACTGAATTAAATTTTAAAACAGACGGTAAAGAACTTATTATTAAAGAACAATGAGTAACACATATCACATATACTTAAGAGGTGAAGTTCTTTTTAAAGACTTAGATGAGTATGAATTTAAAATAATATGGGATAGAATATACAAATCATACTATAAGGATGAGATAGAATATGAAGAGATTGAATATACAACAGATCAAGAAAAAGATTTACTACAGGATGCTTCTTATTAAATGAGATATAAAATTACTGATGATTATCTTGATGAGAAGTATATTTCACATTTAGAGAAAAGAATACTACAAAGTGGACCAGAGTTTCAATGGATCTTTCAGGAACAGGTTGCTCACGGATATGAAGATGCAGATGATCCATTCTATTTTGTTCATGAAGTGTATAATCATTACTTTCCTCAGAGTGCTATGCACGAGGAGTTAAATCATCTCTATAATATGTTAGATGTTCGTGCATTAATTAGATGTCGTATTATAATGTATGTAAATCAAGGAAGACAAATTATTCATGCACCACACGTAGATTTTGGTTATGATCATAAAGCAGCATTACTTTATATGAATGATTGCAATGGTTATACGTTAATGTCTAATTCCGATTGGGATGCAGATAATGATTCTACATTTGCAGATGATAATGGTCAGAAGATTGATGTTATTGATTATATGAAAGATACAATCTTTACGAATGAAGAGAAGGTAATGAGTAAAAGGAATCGATTACTTATACATGATGGTTCTAGACCTCATTGTAGTACCACTTGCACAGATGAAAAGAAAAGATATCTGATTGCATTAAATTACTTTTAAGTTTAAACCTATGAAAAATATTACACCAGAACCTCTAAAACACGTAGAACAAATAGAAACTTTTTCAGAACCTCCTATAAGAGTATATGAGTATGGTGGAGAGATACAACCCATACTTGAGTTTTTAAGTAAAGAGAAGTTTGTGCATTCTAATGGTAATGTAAAATCAGAGAATGTATGGTTATTTGAAGAACCTATATTTGCAGATTTAAAGGAGTTTTGTTTACAAGCTTGTCAAGAGTATGCAAAGGATATTACTGATACTGAGCAAGAGTTAGAGATACAACAGTCATGGGCAAATGTAAATGAGCCTGGTATGATGAATCCACAGCATTGGCATAGTAATAGTTTTCTGAGTGGAACGTTCTACTTAATATCAGCACAGGAAAAAGGTGCTCCGATTGTATTCAGTACTCGTAGTAGGAATTTCTCTTTATACCTAGAACCAACAGAAAGATATGAACCTACTGATCAAGTAGAGCATAATAAGTATATGGCATCGGCAGTAAATGTTGCGTCTGTTCCTGGTTCCTTAGTAGTGTTTTCTTCTTTAATGCCACATCAAGTACCTGGAAATGAATCAGATTCAGTAAGAATTAGTTTATCGTTTAATACTTTCCCTAAACGTCCTTTTGGGTATGATACCGACCTAAACTCAGTCAAATATTTTAGTTGACTTTTGCTATATAATCGCATATAATATAAGAGTAATTACAACATAATAATGTCAAAAGGATTTACGGTAAAAGCGAAATCTCCTGTTGTCAAGAAAGAACCTGAATGGGACTACGATAAAGCAAGGGAGATGATAAAGGGTAAGACAGTAGTATTCTGCTTACCAGGAAGAGGAGTATCATATGCATTTTTAAAGAGTTTTGTTCAACTATGCTTTGATCTGGTTCAAAATGGAGCAAGTATCCAAATCTCTCAGGATTACTCATCAATGGTCAACTTTGCACGGTGTAAGTGCTTAGGTGCTAATGTTCTTCGAGGACCTGATCAGAAACCTTGGGACGGACAGTTAAAGTATGATTACCAACTATGGATCGATAGCGATATTGTATTCAACTCTGAGAAGTTCTGGCAGATCGTTTTGATGGATAAAGACATTGCATCTGGTTGGTATTGCACTGAGGATGGTAAGACTACTTCAGTTGCTCATTGGATGGAAGAAGATGATTTCCGTTCTAATGGTGGTGTTATGAATCACGAAACCCTCGAAAGCATCTCGAAAAGAAAGAAACCATTTACGGTAGATTACACTGGTTTCGGTTGGACACTGATTAAGAATGGTGTGTTTGAGCACGATGAAATGAAGTATCCTTGGTTTGCTCCTAAGATGCAAGTCTTTGAGTCTGGTGAAGTTCAAGATATGTGTGGTGAGGACGTTTCGTTCTGCTTAGATGCGAAAGAGGCTGGTTTTGAGATATGGTGTGATCCTCGTGTAAGAGTTGGTCATGAAAAACAAAGAGTTATATAATATCTTTGAGGGTGATAAACTTCTCTTTGAGAACCTCACCCAAGATGAATACTTTAATGTTATGGAGGACCTTGCATATGAATTTTATGACAATGGTTCTCATAACCCTCAAGATTTAAGAACTGAAATTAAAGCAAATTAATTATGGCAAAATTCAAGCAAAGTCTAATTGGAACTACATTTGTAGAGTCAACACCGAAAAAAACTCGTCAAGGCAAGGGTAAACATTCAAAATATGCCGCTTCGTCTCGAAATAAAGCACCTAAGAGATATAGAGGACAAGGAAGATGAATCAAGAACCTAAACTTCTAGGTCTTAAACATCATTCAAACTTTATATCGGAATATCTATTCGACCCAAATGATCTAAATTTGGGTCATTTTATTGACTACTTTGAAAAGATACATTCAAATGGAGTTCATATGCCTCGCAACATAAGAGGTGTAAAAGATACTCAAGTTTTTATGAGTGAGATACTTGCTGGTTGTTTTCCTGGTGTAGATGATATAACTGCTGAGAGAACTGGTGTAATTTATGGGCAATTCCAAGAATTATCTAAAATTGCTATCGTAGAATACTTCAAACAATACGAAATTCTTCAGACAAAGAAGATTGAACATAAACTTTTGAAACTACAACGCACAAAACCGTGTGAGGGGTTCCATTCTTGGCATGCTGATCAAGGTCCAAGCAATCCATATCGACAATTAGTCACATTGTTATATTTGAATGATGATTTTGAAGGAGGAGAGACAGAATTTATACATCAAAACGTAAGAATTAAGCCTCAAGCAGGAAAATACGTGATTTTTCCGACTTCATGGACGCATACACACCGTGGAAACCCTCCAATTGGTGGAAATAAGTATATTTTAACCTCTTGGGTAGAGGAATTTTCGGATTCTGCGTCGAAATAAAATAATTCGTAAAAATTGGTATAAATAAAAAGATATAATACTAAATAAACCGTTCTGATGGCAATCGAACGCACATCTCAAGCATTTAAAGACATAAGTTTTGCTTTCAAACCACATCCTGTGACGAAAGACCTACCTGTGTTGTTGAATGAACGTGCAATTATACGTTCTGTGAGGAATTTGGTGGAGACAATCCCCTCAGAGAGGTTTTTTCAGTCTGATATTGGAACTGATATAAGGGCAAGTTTGTTTGAAAACTACTACCCTACCATGAAGAAGGTGATTCAAAACCAAATTATTGAAACAGTTGAGCGATATGAACCTAGAGTTGCAAATTTAGAAGTTCAAATCGATGCTGCTATGGACGACAATGCATTTGAAGTAACTGTATTGTTTGAAATAGTAGGATTAGAAGTTCCGATACAATCATTTTCCTTCTTATTAGAACCAACAAGATAATAATATGCCTTTTACTCAATTTACAAGTTTAGATTTTGATCAGATTAAAGCCCAAATAAGGGATTATCTTCGTGCAAACAGCAATTTTACTGATTTTAACTTTGAGGGTTCTAACTTTTCGATTTTAATTGATACTTTAGCATATAACACCTACATTAATGCCTTTAATGCAAACCTAGTTGTAAACGAATCCTTCTTAGATTCAGCAACTGTAAGAGAAAATGTGGTTTCTTTGGCAAGAAATATAGGTTATGTACCCCGTTCAAAAACTGCTGCAAAGAGTTCTGTTCACTTTGATGTAGAAACTAACTCAACTGCACAAACACTGCACTTAAAACCTGGTTTAGTATGCACTGGAGCAGCAAATAACACTACATTTAGGTTCTCTACTACTGAGAGTATATCCGCAGCAATTAAAAATGGTGTTGCTTCTTTTGGTTCTGCAAGTGAACCTATTGAAATACTACAAGGAACATTCCTAGAAACAAGATTTGTAGCAAACAATAACGCAGATCAAAGATTTATACTTGCAAACCCAAATATTGATACATCTACAATTTCAGTATATGTTGCTGGAATATCAGATACTGGTATTGGAAGACAATATAAAATGATTGATAATATCCTGAATCTTAATAAAGACTCTGAAGTTTTCTTTGTTCAAGAGATTCAAGATGAAAATTTTGAAATATTGTTTGGTGATGGTTATTTTGGTAAAAAATTAGAAAATAATTCAATTATCACAGTTCGATATATCGTAACTGATGGTGAAGATGGTAATGGTGCTTCAGCATTCAGTTTTCAAGGAGTTTTTAAAGATAGAGATCCTGATGATGTAGGTGCATCTACAGTTATTCCTGACAGTGGAATCTCAGTAAACACCATTAATAGTGCCTCAAATGGTGCTGAATTGGAAGATGTATCCTCTATTAAGTATTTTGCACCTAGAATCTATTCATCGCAGTATAGGGCGGTTACACCAAGGGATTATGAGGCAATAATACAGTCAATTTATCCCAAAACAGAATCTGTTGCTGTTGTTGGGGGTGAAGAACTAACTCCACCTAAGTTTGGACAAGTTCAAATTAGTATCAAACCTAAAAATGGAACATATGTTTCTGATTTTGATAAACAGCAGATAAAAAACAAGTTAAAAAGTTATGCAATCGCTGGAATTAACTCAGAAATTGTAGATCTTAAGATTTTGTATGTTGAATGTGATTCAACCATTTATTATAACACTGCACAAACAAATAATGCGGATGATTTGAGAACAAGGATTACCAATGCTCTTACAACTTACTCTAATACAGTAGATATTAATAAGTTTGGTGGTAGGTTTAAGTATAGTAAGGTTTTGCAGTTAATTGATAGAGTTGATACTGCAATTACATCTAATATTACTACTTTAAAGATTAGAAGAGATCTAAAAGTTCTAATAAATCAATTTGCACAGTATGAATTATGCTTTGGTAATAGATTTCATGTTAATCCTCAAGGTTTTAATATTAAGAGCACTGGATTTAATATAAGTGGTTCAAATGATGTTGTATATTTAACTGATGTTCCAAATAAAAAGGAAGATGGAACATTAGATGGTAGTGGAAAGGGTATTTTGAGTGTAATTTCAAGAAACCAAAAAGATGAATTGAATGTTATTGCAAAATCTGCAGGAACAGTTGATTACATGAAGGGTGAAATTATCTTAAATACGTTAAATATAACAGGAACTTCAGCAAATAATGATTTGATTGAAATTCAAGCGTTCCCAGAGTCAAATGATGTGGTTGGATTGAAGGATTTATACTTAGTTTTCAGCGTTGGAGATAGTCGGATAAATATGGTTAAAGATGTAATAGCATCGGGAGAAGACGTTTCAGGCGTTGTATTTACTAGAGACTATTACACATCAAGTTACGCCAATGGAGACCTAGAGAGAAAATAAATGAGTATAGGAATTGATAAGAGAATTCAAGTCAACAGAATTATTGAGAGTCAGATACCTGAATTTTTAAGGTCTGATTTTCCTAATGTAACTGAATTTTTTAAACAATATTACCGTTCTCAAGAATTTCAAGGAGGTCCTACCGATCTAATTGAAAATTTAGATCAGTATTTAAAATCAGATAACTTAGTTCCTGAAGTTATTCATGGAACAACTTCATTATTATCAGCAATTACAGCATCTGATACAACTATTACTGTTGCATCTACAAAGGGATTTCCTGATGAATACGGTCTTTTAAAGATTGGTGATGAAATTATTACCTATACGGGTAAAACTGATACATCATTTACTGGATGTGTTCGTGGATTTAGTGGTGTAAGTGGATATAATGTTGGAATATCTTCCTCATTAGATAATGTTAATAAAGAAGGTTTATTATTTGAAAGTACTAGAGCAAATGCTCATGTTGTTAGTAGTGTTGTTAATAACCTAAGTGTCTTATTTTTACAGGAATTCTATACAAAATTAAAGAAAACATTTCTACCTGGATTAGAAAACAATGATTTTGCAGAAGGTATTGATGTTGGCAACTTTATAAAGAATGCAAGATCTTTCTACCAATCAAAAGGTATTGAAGAATCTATAAGAATATTATTAAAATTATTATTTGGTGTAGATGCTAAAATATTAGATCTTGAAGAACAATTACTTAAACCATCTACTTCCGAATTTATAAGAAGAGAAGTTATTATTGCGGAAGTAATTAATGGAGATCCATCTAAATTAGTTGGTCAGACCATTACAAAATCAACAGATTCTAGAACTAATGCATCAGTTTCGGAAGTTGAGATATTAACTAGGGAAAATAAAATATACTACCAACTTTCTTTATTTGTTGGATTTAATGATAGAGATTTAATTGAAGGAACATTTACAATACCAGGTAAAACAAAGGCATTGGAACCTTCTACAGTCGGTTCTTCCGTGCTTTCTGTTGATTCTACTGTTGGATTCGCTAAAACTGGTTATGTATTATGTGGAATTAATTCAGTTACATATGGTTCAAAATCAGTTAACCAATTCTTTGACTGCACTGGTATCGTAGAAGATATTGCAACTGGATCTGATGTAAGATCTGATGAGTTTATCTTTGGGTATGAAGATGGTGATTTAACCAAGAAAGTTGATTTAAGGATTACTGGAGTTCTTTCAGAATTTAAAACTGTTTCTGATATTTCTTTAGTTTCACCTGGCGAGAAAGTTTTTGTTAAAAATGTAGGAGAATCTATACCAAATCCAGATTTTAATAAAACTTATAAAGAAATATTTGCAAATTCATGGATATACAATACTAGCTGTAGATATGAGATTTCTGAAATTTCTGGTTCTAGTATTACAGTATCCAGTAAAGTAGATAAGTCTAGTGTAAAGGTTGGAGATATTGTTGAAATACTACAAAGAAACTCTGAAACAGTTGTAGCACCATTTGCAGAAGTTACTGATATTAATGCTACTAAAACTGTATTAACAGTATCTGGTATATCAGCATTTACTCCAGTAACTGGTTTATATTATGATTTAAGGAGAAAATTAAACAAAGCATCTACTAATGGTATAGGAATAAAGGAAGGAAATTCAAAAATATTATCAGATGTATCTAATGTTTATATTGATGGTACAACAGATGCATATGTTGCATCTAATTCATTACCATCCTATGAATTAGATTCTACAGTTAGAAGAATTTCTGTTGGAATATCATCAGCACTTCCAAATCTTCCTATAGATTCTTTTGATGTTGATCTTCAAACATATAATTGCATTCAGTTTGATAATTCAGACTTTAGATTAATTACAGGTGATGCTGTAGTATACTCTTCTGATGATGCATTGGAAGGGTTAACCAATGGTGATCTTTATTATCTTGAAAAATTAGATACTGCATCAAATGTTGGTTTTACTACCGTTAGATTATACAAATCAAGAGGACAGATCGGTACTCCAGATAATGCAGTAAGATTTAAATCTCAAACTACATCTAATACCCACACACTTACAAGAGCAGATCATTATAATAGAGATTTATCTGCAAATAAAATATTAAGAAAGTATTCATTAACTCAAAATTTATACGTATCTGGTACAGATGAAACTCCTGTTGGTGGAGTTGGTATGTTAATTAATGGTGTTCAGATAGAAACACCAATATCTTCAGACTACATTTACTATGGACCAGTTGATAGTGTAGATGTTTATAATAGTGGTGATGGATATGATGTTATAAATCCACCAAAAATATATGTTGATCCAAGTAATAATGGTGGAATAGATGCAATAGTTGAACCAATTATAGAAGGAAGTGTTAAAGAGGTTATAGTTGATCCTCATGATTTTGATATTGATGATGTAAAATCTATTGCATTAACTGGTGGAAATGGTGATGGTTGTGTATTAGAACCAGTTATAGGTATTAGATTTAGAGAAGTTGAATTTGACAGTAGAGATATTTTCTTCTCAGGTGGTTTATCTATTGAAGATGAAACAATTACCTTTAAAAAAGAACATTTTTTAACTACTGGAGAAGTTGTTTATTACAATAGTAATGGTAATTCTGAAATTGGAACTGGACCTTTTGGAGATGTTGGAAATACTGCTACTGGAAAATTAGCAACAGGAGCACCATATGCTGTTAGTTTTGTAAACTCAAAGACTGTTAGATTGCATAATACAAGTGATGAAGCAATAGCAGGTATTAATACAATTGGTATTTCAACCGCAACTAATGCTAGTGGTATTCATAAGTTTAGAACAATATCTAAGAAAACATTACAATCAGTTAAAGTATTAAATTCTGGTTCTGGATATCAATATAGAAAATTAGAGATTCAACCAGTAAATATATCAACTGGATTTGCAAGAATAGATTTTAATAATCACGGATTTAAAGATGGAGATCTTATTGAATATTCCACAACAGGCACTGTAATTGGTGGATTAGATATTACACATTCTTATCATGTATTAAAAATTAACAATCATTCATTCAGATTATCTGATGCTGGATTAAAAGAATCACCATCAAATGTAAATTATACTAGAGGTGAATATGTTGGTTTAGATTCAGTAGGAATAGGAACTCAGATATTTAAATATCCAGATATTAAAGTTACTGCTGATGTAACATTCCCATCTACAGTTACTGGAACATTTAATTTCACTCCAATTGTTACTGGTGGCATAATTGATACTTACACTTATGAGAAGGGAACAAAATATGGATCAACTATCTTAAATCACCAACAAAATCCTTCAATAAAGGTTAAAAATGGTGAAAATGGTGTGGTAAGTGCATCCATAGTTGATGGTAAAGTAGCTGCTGTTCAAGTTTTGAACAGAGGTAAGAATTATTTCTCTCTTCCTGAGATTAAGATAGAAGCAACTGGTATAACAACTACTGGTGTTTATGGAAGTGGTGCTATTTTAAAGCCAGTTGTTGATGCAAGTGGTAAATTACAAGAAGTAAAGGTTATTAATTCTGGTATTGGATATACTGCATCTCAAGTTTCTCTTAGTGTTAAATCTAGAGGATTGAATGCAATATTTGAACCAAGAGTTAGAAAATTAACTATTGATAACAATTTTAGACATGGTAATTATAATTTAAGTTCAGAGGATAGTGATTTACATTTAAGTGTTCATGGATATTCTTCAGATATTGCTGGTGAATTTAAGGATGATGGTTCAAAACATTCTCCAATTATTGGTTGGGCATATGATGGAAATCCAATTTATGGACCATACGGATATACCAATAATACGCAATTAGGTCCTTCTGTTGGGATATTAACTTCAGGATACAAATTAGATGCCAGTAAAGTATTTGATAGACCTGATCATATTGGTGAATTTGTTCCAGGATTTTTCGTTGAAGATTGGCATTATGATCCAGATTTAGGTGATCTTGATGATCATAATGGTAGATTCTGTAAAACAGACGAATTTCCTAATGGAGTTTATGCATATTTTGCTAGTGTATCTCCTAGTACTCAATCAAATACCTTAGAACCAAGTTTCCCATATTTTGTAGGTAAAACTTATAGATCACCGTTTATATCAGTAAATGATACATTAGATCAAGAATTTGATTTTAATAGTTCTAACTTATCAAGAAATACTTTCCCATATAAAGTAGGTGATTCTTCGGCAAATAATGATTTTATTATAGAATCTAATGAATTTTTAAGGCAACTGACTACTATAGAATCTGTTACTACTGGTCAAATAGATGAGTTGCAAGTTTTAGATGGTGGTACTGGATATCAGGTTGGTGATTTTACAGATTTTGATGATACAGGAACTAATGGAACTGGACTTAGAGGTCAAGTTAAGACTATAGCAGGTATTGGTGTTTCTAGTATTAAGACTCAATTAGAAAGATTTGAAAATGCAGTATTTACTTGGAAAAATTCAAATGAAGTTTTAGCAAAATGGGAACCATTTATAGAGTTAAATGATGGTGACACAGTTTCTATTAGTGGTTTAACTAGTTCTATAACAAATTTAACAAATTCATTTAGTGTTGGAATAAAAACTGATATTATTGGTTTAGCAAAATCAATGACTGCGAATCCTATCACCCAAGGTAGAGTTGATGATATTTACGTTGATATAATTCCTGATACTGTTTCGGTTGGATCAAGCATAAGAATTAATGATGATGAGATTGTTAGAGTTCTGAATGTTTATGATATAGGTTCCATTTTAAGAGTAAAACGTTTTGCTGTAGGTGCTGCTCATACATATGGATCTAAGTTAGATGTATTAAACAATGAATTAAAATTCTCTGTTAAAACTGAGCAATTTAATTCTAAAAGAAATGAACTTGTTTACTTTAATGGTAGGCAATCTGTTGGTGTTGGAACAACAGCAGGTGGTGGTATAAGTGTTGATTATGTTGTAGGTGAAACAACTACAGAAACACCAATTCCAACTCGAACAATTTATATTCCAGATCACCCATTTAAAACTGGAGACGAGTTAACTTTCACAAAGAAAGGAACTGCTGCATCAATGGTTGTTGGTGATACTGACCTAGCAAATAATTTATTTAATATACCTAATGTATCTACTGATACTTACACTGTTTATGCCCTTAACAAAGGACAGAACTATGTTGGTTTATTAACTGAAAGAACATCCATAGGAAGCACAAGTGAGGGATTATTCTTCCACGGAAATGGTTCTGATGATTTTGAGTATGCATTAGAAACAAATTATGATCAAGTTATTGGTGATATTGATAAAATAACTTCTACAGTTCTTACAAAAGTTGCTGCTGCAAATACTACAACACATGGATTAAGTAATGGTGATGTGATTAATATGAATGTATTACCAAATACAGTTGTTGGTTTTGGTAGTACATCTCCATTAAGTGTTGAATATAATGGGACTTTTGAGAAGTTATTGATTAATAATACTGGATTTGATTCTAGTGCTATTGATACAACAGATTCTTCAATAACAATAACCAATCATGGTTATAAAACTGGTGATAAAGTTCTTTATACTGCCACATTCCCATCCTTTACTCCTGCAACTGGTTTGAGTGAACAGTGTTATTATGTTTATGAGTTAAGTTCTTCTAAGTTTAGTCTTGGTAAAACACTTAAGGATGTTCAATCTAAACCACCATTATTAGTTAATATTACTGCAGCTGGTGCTGGAAATCATGCTGTTGGGTTAGTTAATCCTCAAATTAAAGTTGCCAAAAATTCTAAGATATCTTTCCAAGTTTCTGCCAGTAGTTTACAGGGATATGACTTAAAGTTCTTCTATGATCAGAAGTTTGAAAATGAATTTATTAGTGCTCAAGATGATAGTATATTTAATAGATCACAAGTAGGACCTGTTGGTGTTGGAACAACAAGTGTTATATCACTTTCATATTCAAAATCTACACCAAATTCAATATACTATGCTATAGACAAGGGTGGTTATATTAGCACAGCAGATCCTTCAATTGATAATTATTCTGAAATTAAATTTGTAGATAGTGCTTATGATGGATCTTTCAGAATTTTTGATAGAGATGATGAATCTTTCAAAATTTCACCATCTTCAATACCAGAATTAATGTCATATGAAGAGGATCAATGTGAAGTAATTGAATACTCTACAGAATCCAAAACAGTTTCTGGTGCAATTAAAGATCTTAAAGTAATTTCAAGGGGTTTTGATTATAAGAGAATTCCTAAATTTACTAGTGTTGTTAGTTTAAATGGAAAAAATGCAAATATTGTAGCACTATCAACTTCAATAGGTAGGATTGGTGAAGTTAGGATAGTTGATATTGGATATGAATATCCTTCAGATAAAACGTTAAGTCCAGAAGCATTTGTATCACCTGTTATTAGAATTGATAATGTAGATTCTATTACTGGTATTAATGTAATTGATGGTGGAAAGGAATATCTATCTTCCCCAGATATTGTTATATTTGATCCAGAATCTAATGATATTGTTGATGAAACTTCTGTAATTGCTAATACACCAAATCAATCTATTTCAACTGTTGATATTATTGCTCCAATTCAAGGTTTAAATTCAGTAAATCATAGAGTTGTTGCAATAAACAATTCAAATGGAGTTGGTATTAATTCAATGGCTGGTAGTTCATCTGGCATTGTTACTTGTACCTTAGAAACACCAATAACTGGATTTAGTATTCCACCATTTTCTGCTGGTGATGAAGTTTTTGTTGAAGGTGTTGAATTATTTGGTGAAGCAGGTATTGGATCACAAACTTCATCTGCTGCTGGTATTGATACAACAGGAACTGGATACAATTCTAAAAATTACAACTTCCAATTCTTTAAGGTTGAAGAGTTTGTAAATTCAAATCCAGCTGTTTTAAAATACAGTATAACAGGATTAACAACTAATCCTGGTGTTGCAAAAACATTCCAATCTGGATATGCAACTATTGTAAACAAGGATAATTATCCTGTTTTTGAAGCTATCCAAGAAAGGGGTAAGTTTTTATTAAATGAAACTGTTTTGGTTAGTATTAATGATCAATTCATGGATCAAGGACTAACTGTAGTAGAAAGTAGAGAAGATTTTATAAAAATTGATGGTAATTATGAATTACAGATAGGAGATAGAATTAGAGGTGTAAACAGTAATGTTGGAGCAAATGTAACAGATATTGTTGGTAATATTGCCAAATTTAAAGTAGATTATTCAAATCGTAGAGATTATGGTTGGAATGATAATACTGGTAAGTTAAATGAAGATTTCCAAGTATTGCCAAATAATGATTATTATCAAAATCTATCATATTCTATTAAGAGTCCTGTTACTTGGGAGAATTTAGTCGATCCTGTTAATAGATTAGTTCATCCTTCTGGACTTAAGAATTTTGCAGATGTTGGAATAACCTCTAGTATCAATGTTGGTATAGGAACAACTATTCAATCAACACCAGTTATTGTTATAGATCTTATCGGTGATAAGAGAGTTGATACAATTAACAATTTTGATTTAGCAAGAGATTTTGATGCTAGACCTGAAAATGATCCAACAAAATCAAAATTTGTTACTTTTGATAATTTAAAATTAACAGATTATACATTATGCAAATCAAATAGAGTTCTAATTCATGATGATATTAGCGGAAAATTCTCAAGCACAGGATTTAAAGACTTATTTACAGAAATTGAAGAAGTTAATAGTGATTTCACTAAGTATCTTATTCAAATAATAAATCCAGATACTAAAGATGTTCAGTTTAATGAAGTTGTTGTATTAACTACTCAAAATGATGCATTTATTGTAGAAAAGTCGAAAGATTTTTCAAATATGTTATTGGGTGAATTTGATGCATTATCAGATTCTTTCCAAAGAAAAACTTTAAACTTTACTCCAACTGATAGATTTGATAGGGATCATGATATTAAGGTTTTAAAGACAGAATTTAAATCTAGTGCTCTTATATCTGACACCAAATCAATAGGAAGTATTGATATATCTGGAACTAATGTTAAGGTTGCTATTGCTAATACAGATTTGGATGTTAATGGTGATGTTATAGTTACTTCACCAAAAACAACAACTATAGCACAATTCCCAGAAACCGATTTTAATGGTTTTTATGCTGACGTTTTACTTCAAGACGATGTTTTCAAAACAGTTAATTATGGTGAAGTAATTGTTGATTTTGATGGAACAAATGTTTATTATGCAGAATCTTATATTGATACTTTACCATCTAATTACAGTTCTTCTTCAGTCGGTATCCTAACAGCAAGATATGAGTCAGGAACCATTTATCTTGAATGTGAAAATGAGACTCTTAGAGAAATTAACGTAAGTGCAAATATTGTTGGTTTGGGTAATACACTTGCAGGTATTTCAACCTATAGATATGCGGTTCCAGGTCAACCTGAAGGTGCAGAAAGAAGTGCTAGGTTAGAATCTCTTTATTCTACTGGAACATCTTCACCAATATTAGTAACTAAGATCGATAAGCGTATTGACAGCACTGTTAAATCGATTGTAAGGGTATCTAATGAGAATAATGAGTCCGCAATACATCAAGTGGTTGTAATGCAGGACGAGGGGGATGCAGTAACAATTATGTATCCGTTCACTGGTCAATCAGATGTAGGTTTAGGAGTATTTGATGCGGTTACTAATGGGGATGAAGTTAGTATTAATTTCTATCCAGACGCATCTCAAACAACATTAATTGAAGTTCAATCATTTAATACTGTATTCAATACAGATAATGATTTTAGAAATACACCCTACCCTCTCGATATAGGTCCAACTTCAAAAGAATTATTCTTATCTGCTTACGATGGAGTAAATGGATTTAGAGCAAATAAAGTTAATTTTGATCTAACACATGAAGGTGTTCCAATTTACACTAAAGTGTTTAATCCAGCAGATGTAGACGCAGAAACTGGTGAATTTATAATAAATGATCACTTCTTTAATACAAGTGAAGAATTAACATATGAGCCAGGATCAACATTTATAGGTATTGGTGCAACTGGAGTTTCTATTGGAGCTACAATGAATAATGCTGGTATTGTAACTGATATAATGCCAGAACAGGTTTATGTTAAAATTAAAAACGAAAATAGATTTGAATTATACAGTAGAAGAGAATATATTACAGCTGGTGCTGCAATAACATTCACTGGTCTTGGTGAAGGTAATGCACACAAATTGACTATGACAAAGGAACTATCTAAAACTGTTATTGGTTTAGATGGTATTGTTCAACAACCTATTACATTTACTTCAATTGAACATACACTTGATGGTGCTATTGGTGCAGCAACTTCACAGTTTGTTCTTAGTGGAATTAGTTCTGTTCAACCAAGAGATGTATTAAAAATTGAAAGTGAATATATGAAGGTTGAGCAGGTTGGATTCTCAAGTCTACCTGAAGGAACAATTAATGATTCTACAGACGTTGCATTAGGTATTTGCACTCTACCTGTTGTTAGAGTTAGAAGAGGATCTTTGGGTATAGGAGCAACTCCACACGATGACACAACAGCAGCTAGGGTTCATAGAGGATCATTTAATATAGTTGATAGCACAGCATGGTTCTTAGATCCACCTAAAGGAAATAGTAGAGAAAGAAGAAATGATACTAATTTACCATATGTAAAAGCAGAATATTGTGGAAGAACATTCCTAAGAAGCAATTATGATACCAATATGGTATTTGATGATATTTCTGATGTATTTACTGGAATAGGAAGAACATATACTATGACCGTAGGTGGTGCTAATACAGATACTGGTGTTGGTATTGGAAATGGTATTTTGTTTATTAATGGAGTATTCCAGACACCATTAACATTGAATAATGCTGGAAATAACTACGAAATATTCCCAGATACAGTTTCTGGAATTTCTAGTGTTGCATTTACTGGAATTACTTCAGAAAACGGCACTCCAATGCAATCTGAATATGATATTAATCAGAATCAACTACCAAGAGGTGGTTTGATTGTTTCTATGGGATCAACTCCAGGACTTGGATATGCTCCTCTTGTTGGTGCTGAAGTAAAACCCGAATTAACTGACAATACTAATTTATTTGCTGCTGGTTCAATAACAAGTATTGTGGGTATTGCCACATCTTCTAGGTATGGTTTAGGTATTCAAACTGCTGCTTATGATGGAGTAACTGGAATTATAACTGTTACTACTAATGATACTCACGGATTTGCTTTAGAGTATCCAAGTAGTGTTAGATTAGAAGGATTAAGATTTGCTTGCCCAACTAAAGATGTTGGAACTCCTGAAGTAGGTGGAACAGTATATGATCCATCAACTGGTGAATTAACAATAAAAATTACCAATCATGGACTTCAAAATGGTGATTCTATTAAGTTTAAGAGAGAATCTTTATTATTCAGTTGCACTTACGGTAGTGGTGGTAATGGATCTTATCCAAGAGAAGGTGATCCTGCTGATGATCAGTATTTAACTGTAGGTACAGTAACACCAGATACATTTAAGGTTAATGCGTTATTAGGAACATCTCCAACCAATACAGATCCACATACATTCATCTCTGCAACTAATAATGCAGTTCAAACTCTTAATTATGTTGGAGTTACAACTTCAATATTCCAAGACCATACTTCAGGTAAAGGTGGATTAACTGGATTAGCTGGTTTATCTGTAGTTGGTATCGTTTCTGAAAGATCCTTTGAAGTTCAGGTAGGACTTGCTACTATTCCACACATTTATCAAGGTGGTGGTGATGTTTGGGAATGGTATAATGATTTAACTACAGGATCTGGATATAGAGATCCTGTTAATGTTGAAGTTACTGATATAGAATTTGAACATAAGTTTGTTTCAGCAACTAATAGTGCGGTTGTTGCAACTGTTTATCAGGGTAATTCTCAATCATTTAAACCAGAAAAAGTTGATTATGTATCATCAACTGGTGACTTAATTTTAACTATTGGTGATAATCACGGATTAACTGGAGCATCAGAATGGGATATACAAGGTGCAACATATAATCCAGGAACTGGTGCAGTAACTGTTACTACAGGTGTTCTTGTTAATGGTCATGGATTTAATGATAATGATTGGATTAAGATAAAAGATAATTCAATGACATTCACTTGTGATATGGACGGAAATGTTTCTGAGAAAACATATCCAAGAGCATCAGATCCTATAAGTGGAAAGTGGGTTCAAATTACAAATACAAGTCAATTTAGTTTTGAATTTAATGTTGGATCATCTCCTGGAGTATCATTTACACCTTCTAATGCACATTATGATCCAGTAACTGGATTAATGGAATTAGTAATAGGATCTCATAGTTTAACACCAGGAACAAGTATTAAACTTGCAGCAGAATCAATTAGATTTATGTGTGATGTGAATAATAATACTACTGAGAAAGCATATCCAAGAGCAACCGATCCTTATCATGATACAGCGATTAATATTGAATCAATTACCGAAACAAGTATTACACTTAAAGTCTTAAGTGCGATACCATCTACCAATACAACTAAGCATACTTTCTCTGGTGCTAATCCAAATGCAGTAACAACTGGTGGAAATTATGTTCACACGTTTGTTACTGGTAAAGATGCAGCTAAAAATGCATTATTGAGAACAACAGACACTGCCATAATATCTGAAAATTCTCTATCATTTACTTGTTCAAGAGATAATCATGATAGTGTTCATTCATATCCTAGATCAACAGATCCAGCTGGTGGAAATTTACTTCTAGGTATAGAGAACGCAACAAGTAATACCATCACAGTTAATGTTGGATCTGGTGGTGGTGGTGGAACTGGTGCTATTGTTGATACCAAAGTTGCTAGTAACAAGCATAAGTTTGAAAGTGCTATTGTAGATGGAGTTACTGTTTCTTATGGAACTACAACAGTAACTGATGGATCTTATGATCCAGATACTGGTGAGTTGATTATTGTAAGTAATAATCATAATGTTAGTGGTGCTTCTACTATAACACCAACTGCTGCTTCTTATGTTAAGAATACTGGAAATCTAACTCTAACAAAAGCAAATCATGGATTTAATGTTGGGGATAATATTCTAATTGAAGATTATGGTTTAACATTTACTTGCACTAAAGATAATAATCAAACAGAGCATTCATATCCAAGACCAACTGATTATGCAAGTGGAAGATGGTTGGAGATTGCAGCAGTTCCTAATGTAGATACATTTAGAGTTAATGTTAATCCAAATCCATCAGATTTCCAATTTACACATACCTTTGTACCAAGTAAAACTGTAAATGGATGTATTCAAAAATCAAATGCAACTGCAACAATAAGTCCAGCATCAATTATATTCAGATGTGCTCAAGATCAGTATCAAACTATTCATGCATATCCTCGTACAACTGATCCAGCATATAATACACCACTTCCTGTTGGTAGAACGACAATAAACACCATGAGATTACAGGTAGGTAAATCACCTGCTGGAACTGGTGGTGCTTTAGAATTTACTATCAAGAATCAGGGAGCAAAATATGTTAATCCTGAGATTATGGTTCCTGATCCTGTTTATGAAAATATGCCTATTGTTGGTATTTCTAGGTTGGGTGTAGGTAAAACTGAAGATACTGGACAGAATTTATTATTGAACATTGATGTTAGTGCAGCATCAACTTCTATTGGAATTGGTCGAAGCATGTTTGAAATTTCTAAATTTACTGTTGCTAGGTCTGGACATTCATTTGCTATTGGTGATAAGTTTAAACCAGTTGGGTTGGTTGTTGATAAGAGATTAAGAAACCCTCTACAGGAGTTTGAACTTGAAGTTGTCACTACATTTAATGATTACTTCTCTGCTTGGCAATTTGGTGAATTAGATTTTATTGATAATATTGGTCCAATGGTCAATGGAACTAGAAAGAGATTCCCATTATTCTTTAACGGTCAACTCTTAAGTTTTGAAATTGATAAAGATTCTATTCTTGGAGATCAAATAGATTTAAATGCTGTTCTATTGATATTTGTTAATGGTGTTATGCAAACTCCTAATATTTCATATCAATTTGAAGGTGGAACTACATTTACATTCATCGAACCACCAATGGCAAGTGATAAAGTAGATGTATTCTTCTATAAAGGACAAGATGGTGTTGATATTGAATTAGTTAATGTAAATGAAACAATTAAGATTGGTGATGATATTATCCTTCACAAGCATCCAACATATTCAGATACAGTTGATCAAGAAAAGGATAGAACTATTAAAGATATTCTAGGATCCGATCTTGTTGAAACTACAATGTATCGTGGAATAGGTATTAATGAAAATCAATCAAAACCATTAGATTGGACAAAACAAAAAGTAGATAAAATTGTAAAAGGTGATTTGATCTCTAAAGCAAGAGAAACAATGGAACCTCAAATTTATCCAACTGCAAAGGTCATTTATGATGTTAATACGACAGATGGAACAGGAACCACTGGTGGAATATTTGTTGATGATGCAGAATCTTTCTTCTATGAAGATGATGCTAACCCTGCTTTAGGCACTGTAGACCGTTATGGTGTTGTTATTACTGCGGTTGATACTTTATTAATGAAACCAGCAATTACAGAACAAGCAGAAATTTCTGCAACTGTTTCTAATGATGGTGATATTGAATCTCTAACCATAGTTAATCCTGGTAGTGGATATGTTGGATCTTCTCATACTATAAGTATTGCTGCTCCAATAGGAGTTGGTATTGGAACAACAGATAAAACTAAGTATGCTGTTGTGGGAGTATCTACATTTGCAGAGGCAACTGCAACTATAACAGATGGAAAAGTTACAGGAACAACAATAACCAATATTGGTTTAGGTTATTCAAAGACGAATCCTCCACAATGTATAATTAAGAAACCAGAATATGATACTGAGAAAGTAACTTCATTATTGAATGTTGAAGGTTATACTGGAATCATTACTGGAATTACAGGTGAAAATAGTGGAGGTGGATTGCAACTTAGATTCTTCTATACTTCATTTAAATCAAATGCAAATAAATTACAGGTTGGATATCCTATCTTAATTAAAGATACTGCAATATCTGTAGGATCTGGAGTTACTTCTGTTGATAATAACGATGATGAGATTGTTTCGATTGGTTCTACTTTCTTAGATAATATCTACAAAGTTCATTCATTCTCACAATTGAATGATAATCAGGCAGAAATTACATGTAATGTTCTAAGCACTACTAATGATATTGTTGGAATAGCATCAACTGGTTTCTATGATAAAACTAATATTGGTGCAACAATTTCTTTGGGTAAGATATCTTGGGGTAGATTATATAATGGAGAAAGATCTGCTAATCCAATTTCTATTGGTGTTACTGGATTGACTGTTGATGTTGGATTAACTACCTTCCCAACAATACAAAGAAGAAACTATGGTGGTGAAAGTTCGGAACCTGGATTAAGAAATACAGGTGCTATTAGAGTTGTTACTGGATTATAGTGAAATTATGTCTATAAATAAAGAAAAAAAGATTGTTTAATAATCATGCCAGCAATTGTTACTGATCAGTTTAGGATTTTAAACGCAAACAATTTTGTCGAATCAGTAGAATCAGATCAAAATTCATATTATGTTTTTATTGGATTACCAAATCCAACAGGAACACCAGAAACTTCTGTCAGAGTTGGCTATGGAAGATCTAGTGATTGGAATGCAACTCAAAAAACACCTAAACCTATAGATAGTTTTTCCAATATTGCCCATATTGGTGATACTATGATGTTTGGTAAAAGAATATCATCAGCCAATATACGAAGAATTATTAGAAGAATAGATTGGTCTGCTGGAAAAAGATATGAGATGTATAGGGATGATTACTCCACAGAGGAAAACAAGCAAAGTCCTATAACATCTTCTACTAGATTATATAATGCAAATTATTATGTAATGAATTCTGAATATAAAGTTTATCTTTGTATTAGTAATGGTGGATATGGAGAACCTGGATCAAATACTGCTAAGGGTAATATATCTCAAGATGAACCAACATTTACCGATTTAGAACCTTCTAGAGCAGGTAATAGTGGTGATGGATATATTTGGAAATATATGTATACTGTTTCACCAGCAGATATTTTAAAGTTTGACTCAACAGAGTATATTACTGTTCCTAATAATTGGTCAACAAGTAATGATGCCCAAATTAAAGCAATTCGTGAAAATGGTGATTCAGCATTAAATAATAACCAAATTAAACATGTTTATATTGAAGATGGTGGTGGAAAGTATTCTGAAGGTTTGGGTCAAGAAGTTGATATTGTAGGTGATGGAACAGGCGGCAAAGCTAGAGTTGATATAGTTGGTAAAGTAGTTACTGATGTTGCAGTAAGTTCAGGTGGAAGTGGATATAGTTATGGTTTAGTTGATTTGGGTGGTTTACAAGACGCTGATCATCCAAGTAATCAAAGAGCAAAACTTGTTCCTATTATCCCACCATCTTTAGGTCATGGATATGACATCTATAAAGAATTGGGAACTGATAGAGTTTTAATCTATGCAAGATTTGACGATTCAACTAAAGATTTTCCATCAGATACAAAGTTTGCACAAGTTGGAATAGTTAAGAACCCAACTAAAGTTGGAACAGTTGATCTTTATACTCAACCCACATTTTCATCTATGAGTGCATTCATATTTGATACAGTCTCTGCTAACGAACCATTAGTAGGTGAACGCATAACTCAAGTGTTACCTGATCAAAGGATTGCACAAGGTTATGTTGCATCATATGATAAAGATACTAAGGTTATGAAATATTTTAGAGATAGATCTCTAAACTTTACAACACCTAGTAATGATCATAAAGATTATGCTGGTATATCAACAACTGGTAGAATATATGACTTTTCTGCTAGTGGTGGATCTATAAAAGGTGATAGTTCTGGTTTTAGTGCAAGTATTAATGCAAATTTCAGTGGAATAACAACAAATCCAACTGGAACTAAGTTAATTGATTTAGGAATAACATTCTCAGGTGGGTTATCTAATACTGAGATAAATAAAGGATCAGGGGAAATTGTTTACTTAGACAATAGACCTTTGATTGCTCGTAATGAAAGACAAAAAGAAGACGTCAAAATCATCCTGGAATTCTAAAGAAAAATGCCACAAAAGACAAACTTAAATATAAGTCCTTATT
>MDSV01201845.1_pt1 | contig 22667 bp, 24 predicted proteins | sample 810851 | NCBI WGS metagenome assembly MDSV01 (sample SAMN05326640, study PRJNA326480) | marine metagenome | isolation source: seawater | place: Atlantic Ocean: North East | collected 2012 | reverse complement strand
CAGATAAACCTAATATACAAAGAATGGTAACTAACGTTTTACCTAAATTAAAATTTGGTGATTCAGCTCCAAACCCTGATGAACAAAGTGAAGTAAAAAATATCGAGGGATCTAGAGAGCATTTATATCCAAATGTTTATGCAAGATTTATGTATCTTGTATCAATTAAAGATATTAAAGCAGGAGAAGAATTAGCAGCAAATTATAATTTGTACACATATCCTAAAACTGGAGTTGGTGTTCAATCATTTTGATGAAAGAGCTACCAAGAAGTTCAAAAGTAGTTGTAATAGGTGGGGGTGTAATAGGTTGCTCCGTTAGTTATCATCTAGCAAAATTAGGGTGGAAAGATACAGTTTTACTTGAAAGAGATCAGCTAACATCAGGAACAACTTGGCATGCCGCAGGTTTAGTTAGTCAACTTGGTCCATCTGCTGCAATAACTAAAATAAGAAAATATAGTTTAGAGCTATACAAGCAATTAGAAAAAGAAATAGATTTTTCTAGTGGATTAAAATTAAATGGTGCACTTTCTATTGCAACAACCAAAGGTCGTTGGCAAGAACTTTTACGTCAAGCTACAACAGCACAATTATTTAATGTAAATGTTGAGGTTTTAAATATCGATCAAATTAAAAAAATATATCCAATAATTAATGAGAAAGATATTTTGGGTGGAATTTTTATGCCTGGAGATGGCCAAGCCGACCCAGTAGGTGTTACAAATTTATTAGCAAAAGCTGCAAGAAAAGAAGGGGTTAAAATATATCAAAATTCCCCTGTTCAAAAAATTATTGTAAAAAATGGAAGAGTACATGGAGTAAAAATTAAAGATCATTTAATTGAGTGCGAATATGTTGTTCTTGCTACTGGTATGTGGTCTAGACAAATTGGTGAGGATATAGGAGTTAGTATTCCATTATACCCAGCAGAACATTTTTACGTAATTACTGAACCAATGAAAGATTTACCCAAAGATATTCCTGTTTTAAGAGATTTTAATGATAGTTTATATTTAAAGGAAGATGCAGGAAAAATGTTAATTGGAATTTTTGAGGGTAAATCAATCCCAGCATTCAACAAAACAAATAGAGTTCCTGAAGATTTTTCTTTTGGTGAGTTTCCTGAAAATTTTGAACATTTTGAACCTTATTTGGAAGCATCTTTAAAAAGAGTACCGATTTTAAAAAATGCTGGAATACGAAAATTTTTTGCTGGCCCAGAATCATTTACACCTGACACAAACACTTTACTAGGTGAAGTTCCTGAAGTTAAAAACTTATTTTCATGCTGTGGTCTAAACAGTATCGGTATTGGGAGTGGTGGAGGTGTTGGAAAAGTAACAGCCGAATGGATGATGAAAGGACATATAAATGAGGATTTATTTATTTATGATATAAAAAGGTTCGAAAAATTTCATTCAAAAATAAGTTTTATTAAAGAAAGAGTAACCGAAACTCTAGGTGATTTATATGGTATGCATTGGCCTTACAAACAGCATAAAACTTCTAGAAATCAAAAAAAACTTCCCTATCATGAAGAATTAAAAAATGCTGGAGCTTGTTTTGGAGTCGTAGCTGGATACGAACGTCCTATGTGGTTTTCCATAAAAGAAAAAGTTCCTGAATATGAATATAGTTATAATTATCAAAATTGGTATCCTTCAGTAGAATATGAGACTAAAAATACCAGGGAAAATGTTGGACTATTTGATTTAACTCCATTCGCAAAGTTTGAATTAAAAGGTCAAAAATCTCACTCAGAGTTACAGCGAATTTGTACCGCTAATATAAAAAATGAAAAAGGTAAAACTACATACACTCAAATGTTAAACAGTGACGGAGGAATAGAAACAGACTTAACAGTTGTGTGTCTAGATGATAATCACTTTAGAATTGTTAGTTCAGCTGCAGTTCGTGTAAGAGACAAACATCATATATTAAAACATTTAGACTCTAGAGTTGAATTTAAAGATGTTACAGAAGATTATGCATGCTTAGGATTGTTTGGACCCAAAAGTAGAGATTTAATTACAGAAATTGCAGGAGATTATTTTAAAACTAAAGATTTTTCTTTTGCTTCTGGAAAAAATATAATTATTAAAGGAGTAAAAATTTGGGCTCAAAGATTATCTTATGTCGGAGAACTTGGTTGGGAATTGTATATACCAATTAAAGAAGCTAAAAAAATTTATAATACAATAATTGAATTAGGAAAAAAATATAAATTATGTAATGCTGGTGTGCATGCCATGGATACTTTAAGAATGGAAAAAGGATATTTGCATTGGGGACATGATATTTCTCCTGAAGAAAACCAATATGAAGCTGGATTAAATTTTACAATTAGCTTTAAAAAAGATGTTAATTTTATAGGCAAAAGCGCCCTTAAAATAATCAAAGATCAAAAACTCAAAAAAAAATTAGTTACTTTAAGTTTAAAAGATAGCAAACCAGGTTTCCCTTTATTACTACATGATGAACCTATTTACTGTGAAAAAAAAATAATTGGCAGAACAACTTCAGGCAATTATTCATTTAATTATAAAAAAAATATTGCCTTTGCTTATATTGAAAATAATAAAAATATATTTAATAACGATCTTATAATTGAGGTAGAGAAAAAGAAATATGAAGTAATTTTAGAAGGCACACCACTTCATGATCCTAAAAATAAATTTATGAAGGATTAAAACTATCTGGAGTATCAAAATCTAGAAATATACCATCATTATCAAAAGGTACATTTAATATTTTTTCTTTATTCAATTTTATAATCTCATTAGCACCAAGATCATTTTTAACCAACATTATTTTTTGTTTCATAAATTTAGAAAATAAAATTGGATTACCATTTTTACCTCCAGAGGTTGGTATTATAATTTCTTTTTTATGTTGAGGCTTCAGTTTTTTGTTATATTTTAGTCTTGCTTTAATCAATTTATTATAAATATTTTGATTAATATTCGGCATGTCACCTAAACTAATAAAAAATGCTTCTGATTTTTTAGATATATGATTTAAACCTATTTTTATTGAAGTTGAAATTCCTTCTTTAAAATCTTTATTATAAACAAATTTAATTTTTTTATTTACTCCAACTATATTTTTGATCAGATATTCTTGATAACCTAATACAATAATAATTTCGTCTACAGCACTAGCTAAAATATTTTTAACAGCATATTTTATTAAAGGAATTCCATCAATTTCTTTAGCTAATTTATTTTCTCCTTGCATTCTTATAGATTGCCCTGCAGCTAATAAAATAGTTGAAATCATTTTTGTTTATAAACTTCTGATACTAGTTGGGCTATTATTGACAAGGCTATTTCGGGAGCAGATCTTCCTCCTAATTTAATTCCAATTGGGCCAAAAATTTTTTTAATTTGATTATTATTAAATCCAGCCTCTTTAAGTCTTAAACATCTATTGTAATGAGTTTTTTTACTACCCAAAGCACCAATGTAAAAAAAATTATTTTTCAATGCATATTGGAGCGCTGGATCATCAATTTTGGGATCATGTGTTAGAGCTATCAAAGCTGTATTATTATTCGTTTTTAAATCATTAAATGCTTCAGAAGGCCATTTTTTAATTATTTTTATACTAGGAAATCTTTGCTCTGATGCGAAATAACCTCTAGGATCAATTATTGAAATTTCAAAGTTTAAGTTTTTTGCAAAATTTATTAGATATTGTGCAATATGGACAGCGCCTACAATAATAACTTTTATAGGTCTAATATATACTTCAATAAAAATGTTTGTTCCTTCTAAAATTCCGTTTTGTCTTTTTAATATTTGAGAGTTTATTTTATCTTTATACTTTTTATAGCTTTTATTTAGTTCATCATTTTCTTCAAAAATAAAACTTTCTGCAGTCTCAAGATTTGTAATTATAGCAAATTCAATTTTTTTATTTTTTTTTTTAATGATTTTTTCAAGTAATTGTTTTTTCATTTAAATTTACTTTGAGCTTCTTTTTCCCAGAAAGTTATTCTATTTTTTTTTTCTTCAATTAAATTTTTACATAGTTGAGCATACTTTTTAAGTAAAATTGGATAGTTAGAGTTATTTTTTTTTATTATTGATAATTGCTCTTTAATCTCAATGTTAACTTTCTTTTTCATTTCTTCAATAGTCATATTTGCTAACTCACCTGTCTCAAAAGCAAGTTTAAGTGCTGTATCTGAACTTGATTCTATTCCTTTTGCTAAATCACTTTTTTCTTTAGATTTTGATATGATTTCAGCACCAATTTTATAAAAAACGTAACACACAGTATACTCATGCTGCATATTTTTTAGCACATACTCTGCTCTTAACTCTTCATTAGTTTTTACTAGACTAGTTTTTTCTTTAGTCTCCGCAAAGCTAATATTAAAAAGGAGGAAATATGTTAAAAGATATAAAAAAAATTTATTCATTTAATTAATTTGTTCTAGAAATATTGAAATTTCACCTCCGCATGCTAAACCTACATCCCAAGCATTTTCATTTGAAACCTTAAATTCAATTTTTTTAAATAATTTTTTACTCTTTAATAAATTTAAACACTCTCGTACTACAGCGGATTCTACGCATCCTCCGGAGACAGATCCAGAAAAGTCCCCTTTACCATTAACGATCATTCTGCTTCCTACTTGTCTAGGAGATGAACCCCAAGTTTCTATAACGGTCGCCAAAATGACATTATGCTTAATTAAAAGCCAGTCTTTCGCTTCATCTAATATTTTTTCATCAAATGAATTTTTCATTTGTTTAAGTTTAAATCAAAATTAGATATTTTTAAACTATTAGCAATTGGAAATTGCTTTTTTAGCCATTACCTTAATGATGTGAGCCCTGTAGTCAGCTGACGCATGTATATCAGAATTTAATCCTTTACTAGATATTCTTACATTATCTATTGCCGCATAAGAAAAGTCTTTAAATAATGCATCTTCAATTTCTTTTATTCTAAACACGCAGCTGCCTGCTCCTGTAACAGCAACTCTAATTTCTTTTTTTAATTTTGCCACATAAACACCTACAATAGCATATCTTGAAGCTGGATTAGGAAATTTTGCATATCCTGATTTTTCTGGTATTTCAAATTCAACTTCTTCAATTAATTCATTTTTTTTTAATGCAGTTTCAAACATTCCTGTAAAAAATTTATCTGCAGAAATTTTTTTGTTACTTGTATGTATAGTGGCATTTAATGCTAAGCATGCAGAAGGGTAATCAGCTGCTGGATCATTGTTAGCAATAGAACCCCCAATAGTACCTCTATTTCTAACCTGAGGATCACCTATACCATCAGCCAAATAGGACAAAGATGGTATTAATTTTTTTACATCTTTAGAAGCAGCTACCTCAGCATGTTTAGTTGTAGAACCAATTTTTAGTGACTTGCTAGTTGATTTTATGCCAGAAAGACTTTTAATTTTTTTTATATCTATAATATCTGAATACGATGCTAATCTAAGTTTTACCGCAGGTAAAAGAGTCATTCCTCCTGCTAAAAAGGTAGTTCTAGAGGAACTGAGTTTAATTGCTTCTTTAGAACTTTTTGCAGAGTGATAATTAAAATTTTTCATATTTTAAGCTGCTTCTTTTTTCGCACTATTTTTATTAATTAACTTCCAAACTTTTTCAGCTGTTGCTGGCATAGAAATATCTGTTCCAATAGCATCAATAACAGCATTCATAACTGCTGGTGGTGCAGCTATAGCTCCCGCTTCTCCACAACCTTTTGCTCCCAGAGGATTAGATGTTGCTGGGGTAGTTGTATAGTCAATTTGAATTTGAGGAAAATTATCTGCACGAGGCATTGTATAATCCATATATGAAGCTGTAGTTAGTTGTCCCGATTCATCATAATGACTATTTTCATATAATGCTTGACCAATTCCTTGAATAATTCCACCATGAACTTGTCCTTCAACAATCATTGGATTAATTATAGTACCAAAGTCATCAACTGCAGTATATTTTACAACTTTCGTTTCACCAGTATCTTGGTCGACCTCAACTTCACATATGTGTGTACCTGCTGGAAATGAAAAATTAACTGGATCATAAAAAGAAGTTTCTTTTAAGCCAGGCTCTACTCCTGGTGGTAGAGGTGATTTAGCATCACCAAACTGTCCAGGTAAATAACAAGCAAAGGCTATTTCAGAAATAGTTTTCTTTTTGTTTGAATTTTTTAATATGAAATCTCCATCTTTAAAATCAATGTCTTCAGGTTTACCTTCTAGCATATGAGCTGCAACTTTTTTTCCTTTTTCAATAATTTTATCACAAGCTTTTGCTATAGCTGAACCACCAACAGCTAGAGATCTTGATCCATACGTTCCCATGCCAAATGGGCCTTTATCAGTATCTCCATGAACAACATCTATATTCTCAATTGGAACTCCTAATCTGTCACCTACTATTTGTGCAAAAGTTGTATCATGACCTTGACCATGGCTATGTGAACCTGAAAAGACAGAAACATTTCCCGTGGCATTAAATCTTACTTCAGCAGATTCCCAAAGACCTACACCACATCCAATGGACATAACAACTGCAGATGGTGCAATTCCACAAGCTTCTATATAAGTTGAAAAACCAATACCTCTTAACTTACCATTTTTAGATGACTCATTTTTTCTATTTTTAAAATTTTTATAATCAGCGACTTCTAATGCTTTATCTAAATGTGCATTATAATCTCCAGAATCAATGTTGTGGACTAGACATTGTTGATGTGGGAATTTATTTACAAAATTTTTTCTTCTAAATTCGGCTTGATCCATACCAATTTCATTTGCAGCTTTATGGACTATTCTTTCAATAAGATAAGTTGCTTCTGGTCTTCCAGCCCCTCTGTATGCATCAACAGGAGCAGTATTAGTAAAAATAGCTTTAACATTAATAAATGCAGCTGGAATATTATATAAACCTAATATCAATGGTGCATATAAATAAGTTGGTGTTACAGTAGCAAAGAGTGAAGCATAAGCTCCGATATTTGCAATTGTATCTACTTGTAAACCTACAATTTGACCATCATTTTTTATTCCTAATTCTACGTGAGTAATATGATCTCTGCCATGACAGTCAGATAAAAAAGACTCACTTCTTTCAGCAACCCATTTTACCGGCCTTTCGATTTTTTTTGAAGCCCATGCTGTAACAGCATCTTCAGCATAAGCATAAATTTTAGAACCAAATCCTCCACCAACATCCGGAGCTACTACTCTAAATTTATGTTCTGGATGAATACCTCCAAAAGCAGACAAAACTAATCTTGACAAATGAGGATTCTGACTTGTTGTATATAAAGTAAGTTCATCTGATGAAGCGTTATAATCTCCAATGCACGCTCTAGGTTCCATAGCATTTGGTATTAGTCTGTTATTTCTTAAATCTAATTTAATAATTTTATCAGCTCCTTTGAAAGCATCTTCGGTTTTTTTTTTATCACCCAAAATAAAATCAAAGCATAAATTTTGCTCAATACCATCATGAATAGCTTCTGATTTCATAGCATCAGATGTATTTACAACAGCTTTTTTTATATCATAAGATACATTTACCAAATCAGCAGCATTCTTTGCATCATCAAGTGTTTCGGCTATCACAACTGCTACATGATCTCCTACGTAATTTACAAAATCTTTTGCTAAAGGAGGGTGATTAGGAACTTTCATATCTTTACCGTCTTGACTGACAATTTTCCAGCCTGCAATAAGTCCTCCAATTTTTTCTCTAGCAATATCTTCTCCTGTAAATATATTTACAACTCCTTTAGCTTTCATTGCCTTAGAAATATCTACCTTCTTAATTTTCGCTCTAGCATGAGGTGAACGTACGAAATATGCGTATGTTTGGTGGACAAGATTGATATCTGCTGTATATCTTCCTTTTCCAGTTAGAAATTTTTTGTCTTCTTTTCTTTCTACACGTGAACCAACTAAACTTGCCATATTTTTATCTCCTTACATTTTTGATGCAGCTTCTTTTACTGCAGCAACTATATTTTGATAACCTGTACATCTACAAATATTTCCTTCAAGCCAATCTCTTATTTCTTGTTCGTTTGGGTTTTTATTTTTTTTTAAAAGATCAACTGCACTCATAACCATTCCAGGTGTACAAAATCCACATTGTAAACCATGTTTTTTTTGAAAAGCTTCTTGCATTGGGTGTAATTTTCCATTGCTAGCAAGACCTTCAATGGTAGTTATTTCACTACCTTCACAATCTATTGCCAAAGTTGTACAGCTTTTCACTGAATTGCCATCCAGATGAATTACGCATGCACCACACTGTGATGTATCACAACCCACGTGAGTACCTGTTAAAGCCAGTTTATCTCTTAAAAAATCTGATAAAAGTATATTATCAGACACATCTTTTGAAATTTTTTTTCCGTTAACTTTTAAATTAATTACAGCCATTATCCCCTCTAAAAATAACACCAAGTAATCTTATTTTTTATATTAGAACTTAATATAAGGTAATCTGCAACTAGAATTTAAGTTAATATAAAATAAATTATTGCAACTAAGAGTAGAAGAAATATTGCAAATGCAGAATATATATATTTATTTAAGAAATTTGATTTAACTTCTTTTACTCTATTTTCACTTTTTGATGAATTTATCTCTCCACTTTTTATGGGAGAAACTAAATCTGAGAAGCGTCCAAAAAAGTAGTCAGCCATTCTTTTAGCAACACCATCTATTAACCTCGATCCTAATTGAGCAATTTTTCCTCCAACATTTATTTCAACCTCATATATTAAAATGGTTTTTCCATTTTCTTCAATTAATTTTACATCTGCATTACCATTAGCAAAACCTACAGATGATTGACCTTCTCCTGAAAGGGTATAGTTTTGATTTATATTTATATTAGAAAGTTTAATTTCACCTGAAAAAGTTGCATTCATGGGACCTATTTGATTTGTGGCAGAAGCTTTAAATGTAGTTTCATTTTCTTTTTCAAAAGTCTCACAACCCGGCAAGCATTTTTTCAAAATATTTGGGTCATTAAGAGCTTTCCATACCACTTCTTTATTTGTATCCAATTTATATGAACCTGACAGTTTCATAATTACATTTATAGTATATAATAAATATTACTATGGACGATACTACAAAAAAAGAACTTCAATCTGCTGCATTCGAAAGATTGATACAACATTTACGTGAAAGAAAAGATGTTCAAAATCTAGATCTAATGAATCTTGCTGGATTTTGTAGAAATTGCTTATCAAAATGGTTTCGTGAAGAAGCTCAAAAAAAAGGAATTGAAATTTCAGATCCCGATGCCAGAAAGCATATTTATGGAATTCCTTATTCTGAGTGGAAAGAAAAATATCAAAAGTAATAAAAAATATATTATATAATTTTTTTATAATAGTAGTTTTGCATATTTAACTGTATCTAAATCATAAATTTTAGAATTTTTCGTATTTTTAATTATAGGAAGAAATAATCCTAAAATATATAATAGTATTATTACAAGGGAAACTATTAACATAGATCGAACAGCGTTTATTTTCATAAATATTATTTTTCTTTTAATCTTGGAAATAGTTCAACAAAATTGCATGGTTTATGATTAATATCTAATTGATACTTTAATATTCCATCCCATGCGTCAGTAACTCCTCCAGAGGAACCTGGCAAAGAAAATATATACTTTCCATTAGATAAAACTGCACAAGCTCTTGATTGCATTGCTGATGTTCCAATTGTTTTATAGCTTAATTCTCTAAACAATTCTCCAAATCCAGGAATTTTTTTATCCGCTATTTCATTAACTGCTTCCGGTGTTATATCTCTACCAGTCAAACCTGTTCCACCTGTTATTAAAATTACATCCATAGTATCTTTTTTTGTCCATTCTAATAAAATTTTTTTAATTTCATCTTTTTCATCTTTTACTATTTTTCTATCGACTAATATATGATTACTTTCTTTTATTTTTTGAACTAAAATCATTCCTGATTTATCATTAGCTATTGTTCTTGTATCAGTTACAGTTAATAAAGCTATATTGACTTTCATAAATATATTATAAGATAAATATCTTGTATGTTGCTAGCAATATTATTTTTAGTCACAGCCACATTATATTCTAGTGTTGGTTTTGGAGGAGGAACGACCTATATTGCTTTATTGCTAATTTGGGGAGTTCCATACTATATTTTTCCTGTAATAGCATTATCCTGCAATATAATTGTAGTTCTAGGAAATTGTTTTAATTATATAAAAGCGGGAAATTTAAATTTTAAGCTTTTATTCCCATATTTAATTGGGTCTATACCTTTGTCATATCTTGGGGGCTCTTTAGCTATTGAAAAAAAAATATTCGAATTATTGTTATTTACAATACTACTAACAGCAGGAACTTTACTATTATTAAATTTTAAATCTTATGACGATAAGGAAGAAAGCTATAGAAAAATTCCGCTACCAGTTTCTGTTTTAATAGGAGGAGTATTAGGCTTTATTTCTGGGGTGGTAGGAATTGGTGGGGGCATATTTTTAAGTCCTATTTTATTTTTATTGCGAGCAGGCAAACCAAAACACATTATTACATCTGCTTCATTATTTATTTTAATAAATTCAATTTTTGGAATAATTGGCCAAATAACTAAGAACTCAGTTTTGATAGAATTGACTAACTATTGGTATTTATTAATTATAGTTTTAGTTGGTGGACAGATAGGAAATTTTTTAAATTTGAAAATACTGCCAGTTAAACTTCTATCTTTAATAACTGCATTATTAGTTATTTTTGTTTCAGCTAGAATTGGCTTTAAGATTTTTTTATAGTAAAGTTATTTTATATTTAGCATTAGAAGTTTAGTTTTAAAAAACAAACTAAACATCATAAAAACAGATTTTACCATATGTTTAATCTTCATTTTAGAATCGCCCGCTGTTCTTCCTTTTATTACCATTGGAATTTGAGATATTTTATATTTATTAAAATTTAAAATTGCTAGAGATGTAAAAAAAAAGTCATAATCATTAGATTTACACTTTTTTATAAATTTTTTTTTAATTTTTTTTAAATTATAGCATCTAAATGCATTAGTAGAATCATAGTTATGATTAAATAAAAAATATGATACTAAGTAAGCCGCTTTATTTAAAAAAAGTCTAAAAGGATTCCAATTAGGTGTTGATTTCTTTTTTAGATGTCTAGATCCAATAACAAGATCATTTTTTTTAATTTCTTTAATAAGTAAAGGAATATATTTTGGATCATGGGCAAAGTCAGTATCCATTGTAATAAGAAAATTGTAATTTTGAGAATAGGCCCAATTTAAGCCGTCTTTATGAGCCTTTCCTAAACCTTTCCTTTTATTTCTTTTAATTGTAAAGATTTTCTTTCTATTTTTTTTTTTAATTTTTAATATTTCTTTCCATGTTCCATCTTTGGAGCCATCATCAATGAACAAAATGTCTACTTTAATATCAAGCCTCGAGATTTTTTTATATAAAAGCTGTATATGGTGCACTTCATTTAATGTAGGTAAAAGAATTAGTATTTTTTTTTTCATAAATTTTAAAAGTTGTATCTGCTTTTTTTATTTATATAATTTATAATTAACAATTAATATAAAATAAATAATGAAATATAGTAAAATTAAAAATTGCAGACTGTGTAGATCAAAATCATTGAAGACTATTATAAATTTTGGGTACATGTCTTTATCAAGTGCGTTTCCATCCAAAACTAAAACATATAACGCAAAGACTCCAATGATATTAGTTATTTGTAACAATTGTAAGTTAACTCAACTTTTGCATAATTATGATCTTAATGATCTTTATAATGATGAGTACGGATATAGATCTGGCATAAATAAAATAATGGTGAATCATTTAACTGAAATTACAACTCAGGTGAAGAAAATTGTAAGTTTTAAAAAAGGAGATTATGTTTTAGATATAGCTAGTAATGATGCAACTTTATTAAAATCATATAAAATACCGAAGATTAACTATGTTGGAATTGACCCAACAATAAAAAAATATAGAAAATTTTATCCAAAAAAAATAAAAGTGAAATCTAAAATATTTAATAAAGTAGAGTATTTAAAAATTTCTTCATACCAAAAGGCAAAAGCGATTACATCAATAGCAATGTTCTATGATGTTCAAGACCCAAATAAATTTACATCAGAAATTCATGATATTTTAGATAGTGATGGCATATGGGTTATGGAAATGTTTTATATACCTATTCTTCTAAAATATAATGCATACGATAGTATATGTCATGAGCACATTACATATTTAACATATGCACATATTGAATCACTGTGTGAAAATAATAATTTAAGAATTTTTAATGCTACTTTAAATTCAATGAACTGTGGAAGTATCAGGTATTTTATTTGTCATAAAAATGCAAAATTTAAATCAAATTATAAGGCTATTAATAAATGTAAAAAGTATGAGAAAAATTTAGAAAGAAATAAAGTATATTTTGATTTTAAAAAAAGAATTAAAAAAATATCAAAAAAGTTAAATTTATTAATCAAAAGTATAAATAAAAAAAAAGAAATTATTCATATATATGGGGCATCAACTAAAGGTAATGTTTTAGTGCAGTATTCAAAGATAAACAAAAAAGATATACCTTATGCAGCTGAAAGAAATCCATCAAAATGGAGCAAAAAAATGCCTGGTAGTAATATACCTATTATTTCAGAAAAAACTTCAAGATCAATGAAACCTGACTATTATTTAGTATTACCATGGCATTTTAAAAATGATTTTATTAAGAGAGAAAAAGTTTTTTTATCAAATGGAGGTAAATTAATTTTCCCATTACCTAAAATAAAAATTTTTTCAAAAAAGAGATTTAAATAAATATTCTACATGTATTGTCCAAGCCCATATCACGAAAAAAAAGAAAGTCCGATTTTATTTAATTCGAATGAAAAAAAGGAAGCAAAGTTAGATGTGAAATGTACAAGCAAAACTCATGATAAGCCTACTTTATACAAATGTAGTAATTGTAATTTAATTTTTTCTGAGCATATCAAAAAAAATTTTGAGGAAGATTATTTAAAAGTTGAAGATAATAAATATATAGAGCAAATCCCCTTTAAGGAAAAATATTTTAATGTTCTATTAAATAAAATTAAGCCTTTTTTAAAAAAAGAGTATGACGTACTAGAAATAGGTTCTTACTATGGCGTACTTGGAAATATAATTAAACCACATGTTAATAATTATACCGGATTAGAATTGTCTAAGCATGCTGCTGAGTATTCAAAAAAAAAATATTCATTAAATATAAAAAATGAATCTTTGTATGATTTTTTAAATAAAAAATTTTTATTTGATGTTATAGTTATGAGTGACGTAATAGAGCATTTGGATGATCCTTTTCATATAATTAAATTAGTAGAAAAAAACCTTAAACCAGATGGTGTTTTAATTTTTACTACATTTAATATTGATGCTTTTGTGCCTAAAATAATGGGAAAAAAATATCACTGGATAATGCCCATGCATAAATTTTACTTTTCAAATAAAACAATTAAATATTTACTAGCAAATAATAATATGAAAATTATAAAAATTAAAAAAGATACCGGATTAATTAGTGTCGAATATTTATTATATAAATTATCAATTCTAATTAGTGCATTTGATTTTTTATTTAATTTTTTATTAAAATTTGATTTTTTAAAAAAAAGAACCATAAAAATAAATCTTTTTGATTTAAATATTTATTTTGCAAAAAAAATCCAAAAGATTTAGTTTAAATTAACTTGCTAAAAAGATATTTAGGTGATATTTCAGTCTGCAAATGTCAAAAACAGCACTTATAACCGGTATCACAGGTCAAGACGGGTCTTATCTTGCAGAGCTTTTATTAGATAAAGGGTATGAAGTTCACGGAATAGTGAGAAGAGTAGCTTCAGATAATGATGAACATAGATTCTGGAGAATTAGAAAAATAAAAAAAAATTTACAATTACATGCGGCTTCTTTAGAAAGTTATGCAAGTATTGCAAAAGTTATTCAAAAAGTTAAACCAAAAGAAATTTACCATTTAGCATCACAGAGTTTTGTTGGCACTTCTTTTGAAGATGAGTTTTCTACATTTAATGCAAATTTACACGGAACACACTATATGCTTTCTGCGGCAAAAGATTTTTGCGAAGATACAAAATTTTATTTTGCAGCAACATCAGAAATGTTTGGTAAAGTTGTTGCTTCACCTCAAAATGAAACAACTCCATTCTATCCAAGGTCTGTTTATGGTATAGCAAAATTAACTGGATATAATTTAACACGAAATTATAGAGAGGCGTATAATTTTCATTGTTCAAATGGAATATTATTTAATCATGAATCTCCAAGAAGAGGACCAGAGTTTGTTACTAGAAAAATTTCACTTGCAGCCGCAAGAATTAAATGCGGATTACAAAAGAAAATAAAATTAGGAAATATAAAATCAAAAAGAGATTGGGGTCATGCTAAAGATTTTGTCGAAGCTATGTGGTTAATGTTGCAAGAAAAAGAACCAGGTGATTTTGTAATTGGCACTGGAGAAATGCATTCAGTTGAAGAATTTGCTAGAAAAGCATTCAAATGTGTAAACCTAAATTTTGATGAACATTTAGAGCAAGATAAAAATTTACTTAGACCTACAGAAGTAGATACGCTATTAGCTGATTATTCAAAAGCAAATAGAGTATTAAAATGGAAGCCAAAAGTTTTATTTGATGATCTTATTGCTGGAATGGTCGAATCTGATCTTGAATTTGTAAAAAAACACGGTTACTAGTTTTTTTTTAGAAAAAAACTTACTATTTACTTTCACTAAATTTTTTGTTTAAATATTAATATAATTTAGTTATGGCTCAACAAAACTATTTAAAATTTCAAAATACAAAAAGTAGATTTAATAAATCAATAAATGTTGTAGATTTAATTAAAAAATCTAAGTTAGAAAGATTAGAAGAAAAAAAACATACTATATTTTTTGTATTAGCTTCAATGATATTGCTTATAGTTGTAGCAAATATCATAATATTTTAATTAGAACAGTAATATTTAAATCCTATATTATTTAGTAAATATAAATTGTAAATGACATCAATTTTCTTAAAAAAATAAAATAATTTTTTATGAATATACTTTATAAAATTAAATTACATTTAAATTTAATCTTTTATAAGTACTTTAAAAGAAAATTATATTATTCAAAAAATTGTGAAGATATATTTTTATCAAATTATTTTAAAAATAAAGCATACGGAAGATATATTGATATTGGAGCATATCATCCTTACAGAAGTTCAAATACTTGTTTATTGAACAAAAGAGGATGGAGAGGAATTAATATTGATATTAGCAAAACATCAATAGACTTATTTAATATAGCAAGACCGAATGATATTAATCTAAATATAGCAGTAACTGATAAAAAGGGAAAAATAAATATCTATGAAAATAAAAATTTGGGTTTGATGAACACTACAAATAAATTTTTTGCTTCATTTTTTTTAAAGAAATATAAATTAAGGAAGATCCAATCTGATAATTTAAACAATATATTAAAAAAATATAGTAATAAAAATAACAGATTCAATTTAATTGATATTGATGCTGAGGGAAGTGATTATAGCATTCTTAAAAAAATAAACTTTAAAAAATATATTTTTCAACTAATTCTTATAGAAACACATACTTTTAATAGCAAAACTAAGAATGAAAAAAGAAAAATATACTCTTTCTTAAAATCGAAAAAATATAACTATTTGAAGGAATTGCACGAAACAAGTATATTTATTAATAGTAAATGGAAAAATTAAAAAAAATCATTTTTTATATTTAATGAATACCAAAAAAATTCATTTTTTTTTTGTAATACTATGCATAATACAATTATTTTATTTGTTTTATAGCAGAAGTAATTTTAACTTTGAAATATTAAAGAAATCTTTTAGCATTAATTCAGGTAAATCATATGCAGTATCTTCTGAAGTTTTAGAATCAAATCTTATTATAAATAATAATAATATTCTTGATTTTAATATAAGTGAAGAAATTAGAAATAATATTTATTTTTATCAAAGATTTGTCGAATTCAATTATCCCATTCGAATGCAAAATAATTCATCTAATAAATTTTTTCTAATTAATGAAAAAATACCTGAGAGTTGTGTTTTAAACTATTCTGGAAAATATTTAAAATTAACTAAATGCTAAAATGTTAAAAGATTATTTTCATGAAAAAGTTAGTTTAGTATTAAGTTTTTTAATATTAACAAATTATTTTTTATTACACTTTAATACACCTAATATTTTGTTAAAAATTAATTTTTTATTATTTATATTTTTTATATTCATATTTTTTTTTAAAAATTTATTTGATAACTTTTATTTGAAAATATTTTTCATTTTTTTAGTTTTTATTTCATTAGGTGTAGTTGCATCTGAATGGGATCCAAGAAGTATATGGCTTTTTCAAGCTAAAAGAATCTTTTATGAAGGAACTATTTTTTCAGTCATAGATAACTATGCTAGCTTTAGTCATAATGGATATCCTAAAGTAGCACCTGCTTTTGCATCATCTCTAGGAATTTTGATAGGCCATTGGAATGAAGTTTTTCCAAAACTTGCATTCTTGCTTATGTTTCTTCCACCTTTAATTTTTGCTTACTCAATTTTTAAAAAAGTGCAGTACATAATTTTTCTTACAATTATTTTTTTCACAATTGGTAAATTTTTATTCAATGGATGGATGGATGGTTTAGTTGCTGTTTATTTTGGTTTTAGTGCTCTTTTATTTTATATTTTAATAATTGAAGATCAAAAAAGCTATATAGAAAATAATCTATTTTATTACATAGCTTTTTGTTTTTTTTCTATTCTAACGCTAATAAAAAATGAAGGCACAGCCTTACTTTTAATATTATTTTTTGTTGGACTTTTAACGAATTTTTTTAACAACAACTTTAAAAAAAAGAGTTATGTTATATTTTTATTATCTTTGTCTTTTTTACCAATAATCGTTTGGAAGCTTTTTTGCCTTTATAATAATATTGGTTATTCCGAACATTATAATTTTAATATTTTATCAACTTTTTTATCAAGAATGTATGAGTTTAAAAACTATCAACTAGTGGCATATTTTTTATTGTTGAATGAAAAGTTTTTTATTTCTTTCATTTTCTTTTTAGTTTCTTTTTGGTTAAACTGGGACAAAAAATTATTTAGTTATATTATAATTATAACATTACTTTATTTGATAATCTTATTTTTTATTTTTATGTCAACCCCATATGATCTATATTGGCAATTAGATTCTACAGCTGCGAGGGTTATTAGGACATTAACTTTTTTTATATCTTTTTTAAGTTTATACAATTTGAAGATTAAAATTAATTATTAATTTTTTTTAAATACGGATATTTGATTTTTACTTAAATCAATATCATTAGCATCTATAGGTTTAATTGGATAATCCCCAGTAAAACAGTGATCAGTATATTGAGGGAATACTGGATTTCTTTTATCGCAGCCCATTGATTTATATAAACCCTCGATCGATAAGAATTGTAGAGTAGTAGCATTAATAAATTTTCTCATATCTTCTAAGTTTAATTTTGCAGCAAGCAATTCTTTTTTGTTTGGTGTATCAACCCCATAGTAATCAGGATACTTAATTGGTGGAGAGGCTATTCTTAAATGAACTTCTTTTGCACCAAACTCATATAACATTTTTATTATTTTAACAGAGGTAGTACCACGTACTAAAGAGTCGTCAATCAAAATTAATGATTTATTTTTAATAAGAGTTTTATTTATGCTATGCTTTAATTTTACACCTAAACTTCTTATTTGTTGTGATGGTTCTATAAAAGTTCTACCAACATAATGATTTCTTATAATACCTAACTCAATACTTTTTTTTACATGTTCCGAATAACCTATTGCTGCAGGCACACCAGAATCTGGCACAGGAACAATTAAATCAGCTTTTATATGAGATTCTCTTGCTAATTCAATTCCTAATTTTTTTCTATATTCGTATATACTTGTATTTTTAACAATACTGTCAGGTCTTGAAAAATAAATGTACTCAAAAATACATGGTCTTTCTTTAATTTTAGAAAAAGGTTTTATGCTTTGCATGCCGTTTTCACTAATAATAATTATTTCTCCATTTTCTACTTCTCTTACAAATTTTGCACCAATTATATCCAGAGCACAAGTTTCAGAGGACAAAACATAGGATTTATTAAGTTTACCAATTACTAAAGGACGTATTCCAAAAGGATCTCTTATTCCTATTAATTTTTTATTTGTTAAAATTGTTAAAGCGTAACCTCCCTGTATCTTGAAAAGAGCATCGATTATTTTATCAATTATTTTTTTTCTTTTTGATTTAGCGATTAACTGAACAATAGTCTCTGTATCAGATGTAGTTTGAAAAATAGAACCATTTTTAACAAGCTCATGTCTTAAATATCTTGCATTACTTAAATTTCCATTATGAGCTATAGCTAAACCACCATCATGTAAATCTGCAAAAAATGGTTGAACGTTTTTTATTGAATTGTTCCCTGATGTTGAATATCGATTATGACCAATTGCAAAGTTTCCAGGCAATTTTTCTAAAACTTTTCCTTTAGTAAAGTGATCACCAACTAATCCAAGTCTTCTTTCAATAAAAAAATTATTTTCATCAAAAGTTACAATACCACAACCTTCCTGCCCTCTATGTTGAAGGGCATGTAAACCTAGGGCTGTTAACGCAGAAGCATCTTTATTATTAAAAATTCCAAAGACACCACATTCTTCTTGTAGTCTATCCATTTAAATTTTTTCTATTTTATCTTCTGTTTCCTCGTAATAATCTTTACTATTTGGAAATTCTTCAATCAAAAGTTCACTTCCTTTATATATTAAATTAAAGGAATAAGTATCTTTGGTTTCAATTGGCCAATTTTGATGTGGATAAAACCAATTAAATAATGAAAAAATACATACGCAAATCACATATCCTTTAAAAATTCCAAATATTAAGCCAAAAGTTTTGTCAACGCTACCTAAACCAGACCAAGTCACAGCTTTATTTATAGCTTTTCCAATATTAATTATAATGAAGAGTGAAAGAATATAGATAAATATTCCTAAACCAATATCAGCAATAAATTTAGATTCTATAAATTCTTGAACCCAAGGGTTTAATTTTGGGGTTAAGATGATTGTTATAATTAGAGCTAAAAGCCATTTTGAAAATGAGAGTAAACTTCGCATAAAACCTTTAGAAGAACATTGTGCTGCAGAGTACACAATGATCAAAAAAACTATTAGATCAAAAGCTGATATATTATTTTGGATAAATTCTATGATATTATTCATTGCCAAAAGGTTTTACTACTAAGATTAATTTTGGTAACAATGTCAAAACTGAAATCATTGCTAGAAGCATCGCTATTCCTGTGAAAACCCCAAAGTATATTGTAGGTATAAAGTTTGATAATACTAAAATAGAAAAACCAAAAATAATTGTAATAGAGGTATTTAAAATAGCTACACCTACTGTGTCATGACATTTTTCTAAAGTTTTATTGTAATTTTTAATGCTCTTAAATTCTTCTTTAAACCTGTAGATATAGTGGATGCTATTATCAACTGCGATACCTATTGTTATGGCTGCAATGGTGATTGTCATCATATCCAAGGGTATTTCAAGTAACCCAATAATACCTAAAATCAAAAAGGCGGCTATAAAGTTTGGAACAACCCCTATTAATGATAAGGTTATATTTCTGAATAAAATTAAAAACATCATAGTAATACCTGCCATAACTACACCTAGTGTAAGTATTTGTGATTTAAATAAACTCTGTAAAAGATTATTAAATAATATTAATACTCCTGCTAATTTAAACTCACTAGGTTTCAAACCTAACTGATTTTCTAAATCCGAGTTAATTTTTTTTATTAAATCATTTCTTCTCAAGTTTTCCTGAGAGTCTAAAATTCTTAAATTTATTCTAGCTTCATTATTTTCTATGGAAATATAGGGATTAATTACAGCTTTTTTAATTAAATCAGGTATTTTGGTATACAAAACACCCATTTCCAAACCTTCCATTTTTTTTCCATACAAATCTTCGGCAACACGAACCATAGAAGAGAAAGATATAACTTTACCTACACCTTCTAAATTATTTAAATAATCATGTACTTGATTAATTTTATCTATTTTATTTCTTGTAAACCAATATTTTGAATCATCTTTTTCTTCATCATCCCAGCTCTCGAATTCATCATCTTCATTTTTATTATCTTCTTCTTTTTCTTTTTTTCCAGGAAATTTAATGATAACGCTTAGTGGAGTTGTACCTCCTAGTTTATCATCTATCAGTTTCATACCTTTATAAATTTCAGTATCTTTATCAAAATAATTTATAAAACTATTCTCTACTTCTAATTTTAAAATTCCGACTATGCTTATTATAATAATTAGAAAAGTTGATATAAAAATTGTTTTAGTTTTTCTTTTAGAAAAATTACTCAAAAAAGTAGTAATTTTTGATTTTTCATCATCTTTAAAATTCGAAGCGTTATTGCTTAGTAAATTCAAAACTACAGGAAGTAATGTAAAAGTTATAGTTAAAGAAACTAAAAGACCAAGTGTCATCATCCAACCAAAATCTATAATAGGTTTAATGCCACTAAATATAAGAGATAAAAAAGCACAAATTGTTGTAAGTACTGTATATAAAATTGGTAAAAACATTTTACCTACTGTCCAAAGTATAGCTTCATTATTTGATGTATTAGGATTTTCCTTTTTAAATTGTAAATAACGAACACTGATATGTATATTCATAGCCATAGTTAAAATGAGCATTAAAGCTATAAAGTTCGAAGATATAACTGTAACTTTCCAACCTAATAATCCTAGTAAACCAATCATTATAAAAACTGAAAAAAAACAACTTAACAATGGTATAAAGACCCATAGAAAACTTCTGAAAACAAAAAATAAAGTACAAATTATAAAAAGAAAAACACCAGCTCCGAAAACTATTATGTCACTTTTTACATAAGTCATCATGTCGTCAGCAATCATAGGTATTCCTCCCAAATGTATTTTTGCTGAAGCTTGATACTTATTTATAACATTTCTAATTTCGTTTATATTTTGATGATTTTTTTTATTATATATTTTTTTATAATTATCATATTTTTTTAAAAAATTTTTATAAATTTCTTTTTCGTTTTTGCTTAATGTTTGGTTATCAATTTTGTTTAGGTAATCATTTTTAGTTATGATAAATTCTGACATTTTTTTGTCATTCTTTATATAAACTATTATACCACTAGTATTACCATCTTTACTTATTATAAATTCTTCATAAATTGGACTATTAATAATTTCACTAAAACCTCTTTCTTTATCTACACCGTCACTTGATAGAGTTTTAAAATTTTTAATTCTTTCAATAAGAGGATCATCATTATTTTTTAACAAAGGTACGTCCAAGATTGTTATGACATTGTTTGTCCAATCAAGATTCATTAGGTCATTTTTTAAATTTGTAAGATTATTTATTGTTTCTTCATTTAATAATTCTTTTTTAGGAGTGTATGTAAGTACTAAATAATCTTCTGAACCATATTTTTTATTAACTTCTCTTAAATATTTTAAGTCTGGATCATTTTCTAAGAGCAGAGTATCTGATGAAGCATCTAACTGGAAATTTTTAGAAAAAAAACCAAAACTTAATAAAAATATAATAAGTAATAATAAAGTTAACTTAGGTTTTTCTATAACAAAATTTTTGTAAATTTTTTGGAACATTAAAAATTAAAGTTTATTTATTTTCTAAGTCTTTAAATTTAGTATACATTGCTTCAAATTCAACTTTTACATTTCCAGTAGGTCCGTGTCTTTGTTTACCTATTAATATTTCTGCTAAACTTGATATTTCATCCATTTTTTGCTGCCACTCAGCATGTTCCACAGATCCAAGCGTAGGTTCTTTTCTTTCTAGGTAGTAAGCTTCCCTAAAAACAAACATAACTACGTCAGCATCCTGTTCTATTGATCCAGATTCTCTTAAATCAGCTAATTGTGGTTTTTTATCATCTCTTTGTTCAACAGCTCTTGAAAGTTGCGATAAAGCAAGAACAGGAACATTTAATTCTTTTGCTAAAGCTTTTAAACCTTGAGTTATCTCAGAAATTTCCTGCACTCTGTTAAATTCTTTACCTCTACTTGACTGCATTAATTGAATATAATCGACAATTATTAGCTCCAATCCAAATAATCTTTTTATTCTTCTTGATCTATTGCTTATCGCAGCAATAGATATTGCTGGCGTTTCATCAATATAAAGAGGTAATTCAAAAATATTTTTAGACGTTTCTATGAATTTTTCAAATTCTTTCTCAGAAACTTTACCTCTCCTTATATCGTTAGATCTTATTCTAGACTGTTCTGAGAGTATTCTTGTTGAAAGTTGTTCTGAAGACATTTCTAAAGAAAAAAAAGCTACTGTAGATTTTAATTTTCTTTTTTGAATATTTTTTGCAGCGTGAAAGGCAATATTTGTTGCAAGTGCAGTTTTACCCATCGAAGGTCTTCCTGCAATAATAATTAAATCTTGTTTATGCAT